>BNJU01004225.1_pt1 | contig 77477 bp, 111 predicted proteins | sample 8539281 | NCBI WGS metagenome assembly BNJU01 (sample SAMD00202456, study PRJDB9452) | human saliva metagenome | isolation source: human saliva | place: Japan
GGAAGAAGGTGTGGTGAAAGGGAAGAGAGCACTATGGAAGAAGGAAAAACAATGGCGGACAGAGAAAGAGATAGAGAGAAAACACTGGAGGTGGTGGCGGCGATTCTCAGAAAAGGCGACTGCATATTCAGGGACGGAGAAAGGCTACGGTGAGTTTGAAAGGCTTTTGGGAGTTTCCGGGCGGGAAAAGTAGAAGTGAGAGCGCCCGGAGGAAGCCTTATTACAGGGAAATACGGGAAGAACTCGATGCGGAGATTCGGATTGACCGTTTGTTTAAAAACAGTGGACTTTGACTATCCCCATTTTCATGTTCGATTGCACTGCTATTTCTGCACATTACTGTCCGAGAGAATGAAGCTTTTAGAGGCGACGGAAGGCAGATGGCTCAGGAAAGATGAACTGGACACGGTACCGTGGCTTCCTGCGGATGTCGCCTGCTTTTCAGAGCTGAAAGAACTGCTTTAAAGAGGGGGGAGAAAAGGCTTGCAGCAGGGCATATCTATCGTTTATACTGAAGAAAGCACGGAAGTGCTTTTTCTTTTTACATTCTGTACTTTAACACTTAAAAGCATAAACGCTTAAAAGCGAAAAAGTAAAAAAGCAAAATAGTAAAAAGCAAAAAAGAAGACCGCAGTACAGAAGGAAATAGAACAGGATAGGAGGAAGAGATGAGCGCATTACAGGGAGGAATTGTCTTTGTTATCGAAGCGGCAGCAAAGTTTCTTTTGGGGAGATCTCGTGAAGATTCCGCTACCGGGAGGAGTAACTTGGGGCTCTCTTTGATGGTGATGCTTTTGATCCCTGCCGGAATCTACTACACCGTCCGTACCCGTTTCCTTCCCTGTTCGTATGTTTTCGGGAGATGATCCATGTGCTTATCGAGAGCCGGACAGCAAGATGCAGGAGACCTTTCAGAGGGAAGCTTTCGGCTTGCAGACCCTTATCGTGTCTACGGCGACGAGAGTCGGCATGGGAAATCTGGTCGGTGTTGTGGCGGCGATTTCGCGGGAGGAGCGGGAGCCGTTTTTTGGATGTGGATTACGGCATTAATCGGTTCGTCCACCGCCTTTGTTGAAGCAACCCTTGCGCAGCTCCATAGCGGAAAGATCCCCTATGGCGGCTTTTCGCGGCGGACCCTGCTTATTATATCCATGATTTTTCTTTCACAATAAGCCGGGAGAGAAGCTGGAGGAGGGATTCCGAAGAGCGAAGCGTCATTGCCTTTGCTTTTTGCCCTGTCCGGTCTGATTTGCTGGGCGGGAATCAGCCAGGTAATCGGGAATTCCGTGTCTTCTTCCTTTGAAAATGCATTTTCCGTGAAGCCGCTCTATTCCACGTTATTCCTTGTTCTGCTAGCTTCCATTATCGTACTTCGGAAAAATGCCACTGCGCGGGTTCTCGATATCATGGTCCCCTTTATGGCAGGTCTCTATTTTGCCCTTACTCTCTTTGTGATTTTGACGCATCTTCCGGCACTTCCTGCCGTTTTTTGCACGCATCTTTTCGGAAGCGTTCGGTTTCAGACAGATTGTAGCGGGCGGTTTCGGAGCAATCCTGATGAATGGCGTGAAAAGAGGCCTCTTCTCGAATGAAGCGGGTTCCGGCTCGGCACCCTGCGCAGCCGCGGCGGCGGACACGGATCATCCGGTGAAAATGGGATTGTTTCAGGCAATAGGTGTTTTATCGATACCATCGTGATCTGTTCCTGCACCGCTTTTACTCATGTTGCTTACGCCGGAGAAGATGGTAGAAGGTTTGCAGGGGATGGATATTTTTACAGACGGCGATGAACTACCATTTTGGCGTTTTCGGAAAGATTTTCATTGCACTCATCCTTTGGCTTTTTCAGTTTTCTACTTTTCTCGAATTCTTTTTCATGCCCGTTCCAACATCTCCTATCTTTTTGGGGACAAGTGGGCAGCGCAAACCGCATACAAGATTTTTTTGCTCTTATCATGCTTTTTTGTCGGGGACTGGCGCAGTATACCGTGGTTTGGGATTTAGGAGATGTAGGAATCGGTTTGATGACGATTTTTAATCTGCTCGTCATGTACCCGCTTAGCAAAAGAGGCCTTTGTTGCATTATGCGAGTATGAAAAGCGGCTTGCTCTTAAAGCATTGTAAAAATTACATTAAAATGATATGATTTTTCTTGTTCGTTTCATCATTTTTGAATGAGGAGGAAGCTTGAATGAGTGAAGAAGAGAAGAAGGAGCAGGTGAACGGGAAGCACAGGGAGAACCTGTTTTTCGTGTAGAACCGCCGCTGGAGAAGAAAGACGAAGAGCCGGCCTCTGCTCCGGCAGAAGAAAAGCGCTGCTGAAGAGAAAGTGGAAGCGGGAGTGCAGGCCGTAGAAGAGAAAGCGGAAGCGGGAGTGCAGGCTGTAGAAGAGAAAGTGCAAGAAGGAGAGCAGCTTGTTTCCGAAAAGACGGCAGAGGTAGCGGCGAAGGCTTCCGAGGTCGGGGCGGCAGTGGAGAATACGACAGCTACCGTTGTACAGAAGGCGGAAGAAGCGACAAAGAAGGTAGCGGAGCAGGCGGAAAAGAAAGTACAGGAGACGGTTTCCGCGGCTGACCGTATCAAGGCAAATGTCAACAAATACAAGCCGGAGAAGAAGGCGGAAGAGCCGAATAGAAATGCGCAGAGCGGTGGCGCCGGAAACGGCACGGAGAAGAAGCACTCCGCACCGATTGTGCTGATTGCGATTCTCCTGATTTTCCTGGTATTTGCGCTGGGGTATGCCTTTTTTTCCCGAGAAGAACGAAAGTGAATCTGGACAAGTACATCTCCGTGGATTTCACCGGCTATGACGGATATGGCAAGGCGGATGTCCACTTTGATTCGGATGCGTTCCTGAAAGACTATAAGAAGAAGATTAGTTGAAGAAGAAGGGCGATCTTCTGACGAGCGCCATTATGGAAGGCTATACACCGGAAGCATTCCTGAATGATTATTATCTCCGGAAATTGGAAGTTGGACGGAGAAAACGGAAAAGTATAAGAATGGCGACAAGGTTCATCTGAGCTGGAAGATCGATAAGGACAAAATCGAAGAGACCTTCCGGGTAAAGGTGAAGGATGCCGGTAAAGAGTTTGAAGTAAAGGGACTCGATAAAGTGGAGAAGTTCGATGCTTTTGAGAATCTCAACATAGAATACAGCGGAACCGCACCAAACGGTATGGCGGACTTGGAGGGAAAGGCATCATGGACGGCTCCAAGGGACTTTATTTCTCTGCGGACAAGATGGACGGACTTTTCCAACGGGGATGAAATCACCGTGAAGATTGGACCGGAAAAATGCACTCGAGGCATTTATCCAGAAGACTGGTAAGGCACCGAAGGAAATGGAAAAGCAGTTTAAGGTAGAAGGACTTCCTGCCTACATCGACAGCGCTTCGGCGATTAATGAGGAGAACCTGAACAACATCAAGAGCGAGATGGAAGACAATATCAAGAGCTCCGTTGCGAAGGAAGGCGATAGTGTGCAGCTGATTGGCACGGAGTATCAGGGCTACTATTTCTAAAGGCGAAGAACAAGAACTATGGTATACAGAATGTCTTCTATCCGGTTTATAAAGTGACGGTTCGGATTACTTTACCGAGCAAGGGCTTCGTGCAGGATTACAGCTACTATGTTTCCGCTTCCTTACAGAATATCATGGATGAAGGAAATGGAAAGGTAACCATCGACACCACGGATATGGATACGGTTTACCATACCTTCGAGATTGATACGGATCCGGGGAACTGGCTCTCCAACCGTTTCTATCTGGATGGCTTTGAAAGTCTGGACAGCTTGCGGAAAGAAGTTGTGACGAAGCAGCTTTCCAACTTTAAGGTGGAAGAAAAAGATTACCGGCGAGAGCGCTTCGACGGAAGAGTCCAAAGATGCGGGACAGGCAGAGAGTGAAAGCGGAGAAGCTGAAAGCAGTACAGAAGAGACAAGCGCGAACTCATAAGAGAGAAAGCGATTGCAAACAAATTACGCTTGAAAATAGAACCTGAATAAGGTATATTGGAGAGCGTGCCGGGATGTAGCGCAGGTGGTAGCGCGCTTGACTGGGGGTCAAGAGGCCGCAGGTTCAAGTCCTGTCATTCCGAGACAAAAGAGTTCTTTCCTTTCGGAGAGAACTCTTTTTGTATGAATTCGTATGAAAAGGAAGTTGTTTGCGGGGGAATTATCGCGAAAGAGCGATGCCCGGTGCATTGTACCAGGTAAAATGATTTTCTTTACAGTACTCTTCTATTTCTTTCGAGAGCGTTTCATCCGCTTCGTATTCCGTGATATAGACGGAGAGCCCGGCGCTTTGTACTTTCTTTAAATAGTCTTTATAGTAGTTTGTGGCGTCTTTCTCCTGCTTTTCCGCTTTGTTTTCTGAAAAGTTGTAGGAGGTGAAGACATCCTCCTGGTTCACCCCCTGAAAGAGGTACTTTGCCCCTCCGCTTTTCGACTCTTTCTCTTTCGAATTTGTCTTCCCGCTTTTTTTCTTCTTCGATTACGCGCTGTACGAAACGGTCCCCTCCGTTTAGAAGGATGGCTTTCTTATATTTTTGTAGATTCTGAAGGATTTTTGTTAAGCCCCTATAGCAGCCTTCTGTCGGAAAACGGTCATACACATCAAAGTTATCCAGGAAGAAGCCGTCAAAACCGCTTTTTGCGAGATCCTTTGCCCGGTCTTCCGTGATATAGTCCTGCCAGGCGGCCTGACTTACATCCACCCATTCCTCGTCCTCCCAGTTTTCATAGGGAGCAAGCGCGAACTGTCGGAACTTTTTATAATCCGGATTGTACTGCTCGAGCGCACCGACATTGATATACGCATAGACGGTTGTTTTCCGTTTCTTTTAGATAATCCAAATCTTCTTTCGTAAAAGTTCCCGGAGAGACAATGACGGTTTTATATCCGGAAAGGAAGGCGAGCTGCTTTAGGCGTGCTTTATGCTCCGCCTCTTCTTCTTTACTTCCTGTCGTCTCTTTGCTGTTGCTTTCCGGCAGGGAAACGCCGAGAAAAACACCGTAGTTGGCTGTTTTCTTCGGGAAGGTACGAAAAAGGACCAGGAGAAGGATCAGTAAGAGGAGCGGTTTCCGTGCGGAGCGATGCATCATAAGCGTTTCCTTTCTTTATCGAAAAAAGGGCAAAGAACTTTTGCTCAGTGTAACATGGTTGGGAAAATGTTTCCACTCTGCTATACTGACGGGAATCCGGTGCTTTTCGTTAACAAAGAATAGGACGGAATAGCGGAAGATAGAGCGGGAACAGGAGATAGAGCGGAGAGCGGGATGGAGATAGAATAAAGATAAAACGGAGAGCAGGATAGAATAGGAATAGAACGGAGGACAGGATGGAAATAGAACGAAGGATTGAAGCATTGCTACAGAGTGACAAAGACAGGATTTTGATTGGGATAGACGGCAGGACGGGAAGCGGGAAGAGCAGTCTTGCGAAAAAACTCGCAGAAGAATTTTTCTGCAATCTCTTTCACATGGATGACTTCTTTTTACAGGGATTCCAAAGGACGGAAGAACGAAGGAAGGAAATAGGCGGAAATGTAGACTATGAACGCTTTCAGAGAGAGGTTCTCCTTCCCTTAAAGAAAAAGGAAACCGTGCTGTATCAACCCTTTCATTGCCAAACCATGCAATTACAGGAAAAAGTGGAGATGCCTTTTCGGAGGCTGAATCTTATCGAAGGAAGTTATGCACTGCATCCTTATTTTTCCGACCCCTATGATTTGAAAATCTTTGTGGATATTGATCAAGACTTGCAGCTTTCCCGTATTGCGAAACGGAACGGGGAAGAGAAACTGGAGCAGTTTAAGACGCTGGATTCCGAAAGAGGAAGCCTATTTTGCAAAATTTCAGATTTCCGAGCACGCGGATATCGTGCTTTCCGTGGAAGATTTTTAAAACGTGCTTTCTGCCGAAGGAAGCGGAGCCCTGAGGAAGGCGCAGCGAAAGGAATAAGGAAGAATATGGCATATTTTTTGGAGAAATTCTCTCAAAATGTACATACAAAATTGTTCTTTTTTTACAGAAAATCTTGACTTTGCGGGAAAAAGGAGAATACGATTTTTATCGTTCCAATAAACCTTTTTGGCAAAGGAGAATGAAGATGAGTGAACAAGAGTATGTAGTTATGCACTCCCTTATGATAAGGGAACCGTTACAGCAAAGATTCTAAAAGAAGAATTTTGCCGGAGAACTGGAGTCGAAAGCGGCAAAATTTCATAATCCGATTAGTGAAAGTGAGACGGTAGAGAAGTCTATGGACAATCCTATCGGCAGCCCAAAAACTGGAGGAACTGGCCAAGGGAAAGAAAAATATCGTTTTAATCAGCTCCGACCATACTCGTCCTGTACCTTCCCATATTATTACGCCTATTATTTTAAAGAGAATTCGGTCCGTTGCACCGGAGGCAAGGATTCGTATCCTGGTTGCGACCGGCTTCCACCGTCCATCTACACACGAAGAACTCGTGAACAAGTATGGTGCCGAGATTGCCGATCGCGAAGAGATTGTAATGCACTTTTTCCCAGAAGGATGAGGATATGGTGAAGATTGGACAGCTTCCTTCCGGCGGCGATTGCATTATCAATAAAGTGGCAGCAGAGGCGGACCTTCTTATAGCAGAAGGATTTATCGAGTCTCATTTCTTCGCCGGCTTCTCCGGTGGACGAAAGGCTGTTCTTCCGGGAATTGCTTCGTATAAGACGATTATGGCAAACCATTCCGGTGAATTTATTGATTCTCCTTATTCCAGAACGGGAAATCTTTCCGACAACCCCATTCACAAAAGACATGGTGTGGGCACGGAAGGCAAAACTGGCTTTCATTGTGAACGTCGTTTTGGATGCCGATAAGAAAATCATCGGTTCTTTTGCAGGAGATATGGAAGAAGCGCACAAAGTGGGTTGTGACTTTGTGGAATCCCTCGGAACAGTCCATAAGATTCCTTCTGAAATTGCTATTTCTACAAATGGCGGATATCCTCTTGACCAGAACATTTACCAGGCTGTTAAGGGAATGACCGCGGCGGAAGCCACGAACAAAGAGGGCGGTACCATCATCATGGTAGCAGGTTGCCGTGACGGACATGGCGGAGAAGGTTTTTATCACAACATCGCCGACGTGAAGGATCCGAAGGAATTCCTGGAGAAAGCCATCAATACACCGCGCCTGGAAACCATTCCGGACCAGTGGACTTCTCAGATTCTGGCAAGAATTCTGGTACATCATCATGTGATTTTCGTTTCCGACCTTGTAGAGTCGCATCTGATTACCGATATGCACATGGAACTGGTTCCGACAATGGACGAGGCATTAAAGCGTGCCTTTGAAAGAGGGTGCGGATGCGAAGGTAGTTGTTATTCCGGACGGGCTTTCCGTTATTGTAAAGTAAAGGAGTAGATGAGAAAAAAATGATACATAATTTATTATTAGAGTTTTTTTCTACTGCCCTCATGATTCTTTTTCGGTGTCGGTGTGCATTGCGATGAGGTATTGAATAAAACCAAGTATCACGGTTCGGGACATCTTTTTGCCATTACCACCTGGGCTTTCGGTATCACAGTGTGCCTCTATGTTTTTGGCGGCGTTTGTATGAATCCGGCGATGGTTCTTTGCCAGACCATTCTTGGCTTGCTCCCTCCTGGGGTTGCGATTCCCTATATGGTTGCGGATATGCTCGGTGCATTTGCCGGTGCCCTTGTCGTCTATGTGATGTATGCGGATCAGTTTAAGGCGAGTGAAGACAATGTGGATCCGGTTGCCATTCGAAATATTTTCTCTACAAACCCGATTTGCAGAGATCTGATTCGGAACTGGTTTGTTGAGTGCCTGGATACGACTATTTTCTTAACGGGTATCCTGATGATTGTAAAGAATTATGAGCAGCAGGTACCGATTGGAGTCGGTCTTCTGGTATGGGCAGTCGGTATGGGACTTGGCGGTGTAACCGGATTCGCCATGAATCAGGCGAGAGACTTGGGACCGCGTATGGCGTATCAGTTGCTCCGATTAAGAATAAGACAGACAACAACTGGCAGTACGGTCTCCTGGTTCCGGGAACGGCACCTTTTGTCGGCGCGATTCTCTCCGCTTTGTTCCTTCGTTATTTCTTAGGAGCTTTTTAATGCGTACAAAAAAATTGACCTATAGCGCCATGTTTTTGGCACTGGGAATGGTTCTTCCGTCCTTACTTCCGGCATTCCGGAAATTGGAAAAGCACTCCTTCCCATGCATTTTTCCGGTGCTCTTTAGCGGACTGCTTCTGGGACCGCTGTACGGCTTACTTCTCGGAATACTGATTCCGCTCCTTCGCTCCGCGCTCTTCGGAATGCCGCCTATTTTTCCGACGGCGCTTGCAATGGCTTTTGAGCTTGGAACGTATGGGTTTGTGATCGGTTTTCTTTACAGTCGTTTTACAGAAAAGAGTTGGAAGGCGGTTCTGTTTTCGCTTATTGTCGCCATGCTTTCAGGGCGTGCAGCCTGGGGTGCAGTGGACTTTCTCCTCTTAGGTATTCTTGGAAAGAGCTTGACTCTTTCGATGTTTTTCTCTGCGGTCTTTTTGTCCTCCGTTCCGGGAATTCTCTTGCAGCTCTTTCTGATTCCGCTTCTCATGGAACGGCTCGAGAGAGCAAATGCGGTACATTTAACGAAAAACAGGATTTTCTGATGCATAAGCAGATAGACAGCATAAAGTCTTTTCATAGGGGGTAAAGGGAAAACGTGCCGGATTCCGAATTCTCGGGTCCGGCATGTTTTTTGTTCATAACAAGTATCGCTCGTAAAGCGTGCGATATCTCGTTTTAGCAGGGCAGAAGTCCTTGTGCCGCGGCGGTAAAAATGTGCTACACTTAAAAATGTAGCTTTTTAATCGATTTACAGGAGACACACAGGAGAGTCACAATAGGAGATATGTAACTGGAGACACACAAAAGAGTCAGGAGAACAATTTATGAAAGTATTGATGATTAACGGAAGTCCGCGCATCGGAGGCAATACAAGTATTGCCCTGGAGGAAATGGTAAAGGTATTTGAGCAGGAAAATATAGAAGTAGAAGTGGTACAGATTGGAAATAAAGATATACGAGGCTGTATTTCCTGCGGCTATTGTTATAAAAATGGAAAATGCGTATTCCATGATGAGGTAAATGAACTTGCAGAGAAGTTTGAAGCGGCGGATGCTTTGGTGCTGGCATCTCCGGTTTATTACGCTTCCGCAAATGCCACCCTGGTTGCCTGTCTGGATAGATTGTTCTACAGCACGCATTTTGATAAGACCATGAAGGTGGGCGCCAGTGTGGTTGTGGCAAGACGAGGCGGTTTATCCGCAACCTTTGATGAATTGAATAAGTATTTTACAATCGCGGGAATGCCGGTAGCCTCCAGTCAATACTGGAACAGTGTTCACGGATGCGAAAAAGGGGAGGCGAAGGAAGACCTGGAAGGCCTGCAAACCATGAGAACCCTGGCAAGAAATATGGCTTTTTGATGAAGAGCATTGCCCTTGAAAAGAAAAAAATACGGTTTACCGGAGCAAGAAGAGGGGATAGCTACCAATTTTATCCGATAAGGGAAATGCTTATCCGAAAAGTGTCAATGCTTTGAAATTATGTGGGATTGCATGGAGGAAAGCATGGAATTTGATGAAAGCTTGCAACAGTACGTTTATCAGTATGAAGACTTTGATTTTTTTCTTGGGATGAGGAGCCTAAGGAGCAATATTTAGATAAAGGTGAAAGCATTAGCAAAAAGAATTACAAAGATAATTTGGATCGAATAATTGAGTTTTATCTTGCCTGACCTTAGGGAAATGTACGGAGATATAAGCAAAGAAGATGTGAAGAATAATCTTGGGAAACCTATCATAGACTATAATCAGGGAACGGTGAGCTATTGTGACCAGAGTTTTGATGACTGGCATATATTTGAGTTTGAATTTTTAGATGAAAAATTTGAAAAAATAGAGCATTTTTCAGTTGATGGTTAATAGATTTATCGGAGGAAAAACTATGAACCTACTGGAGTATATGAGGCGTAGAAATAAAATGACGCTTTCAGAATGGGAAGATACTTTTGAGAAAAAGGAAAGAGAAATCATTGTTCTAAGGCACGAAGGAGGCGGAGGAAGTCTCCGAAATGGGTTTTGGGAATGGGATGCCTATTTCTTAGCCTATGTGGACTGTGAAACAGGAGAGCTTCACAAAGAAGAAGGGCGGATTGAATTTCCGGTTATAGACAAAGAGGAGCCTCCATTTCAGTTTGAAGAGGAAAGCATTTACAAACTAAGGGTGCGTGAAAAGCTGCCTGAGGAAGTTCCTGAGGAGCTTTTGCCTGCAAAGAACTATTTTTTTAGTGGTAAAAGTTCTTGAGAAAAAATGCAGTTTGTCCGAGCTTGAAGAAATACTTATAGAGTATAGAAAACCCGTGGTTTTGCAGGATGATGTATTGGGTGAGCTAACTTATGATAAGCTGCTTAAAAAGCTTTTGAGGGAAATATAGCTTGGCTTCGTGGCAAGATCCACATTTCCTTATATGTAGACAAGGATAATAAGAGCGGTATAACAAAGGCAAAAAAGCTTCTGAAAACAATGGTTTTGGAACAGGAAAAATGGGATGCGGATTTGCGTAGTTTTGCTGCCAAAGAGCTTACGAAATTGGCCGGTGAATGGGCAGAATCTGAAGAAGAGGCTGCTTTAATTACGGAAGAAAGCTTTGCAAAAAGAATCAGTCTAAGTTTGCTTTTGGGTGACAGCAGGGAGGTTCCTTTACCGCTTACCTTGATGATGATGAGCTTTTTCTTCGGACATAGCATTGCAGTTAGCGGCAGTTCTAAGAAGGGGCTATTGTCGGCTGATATTGAGGGATAAGAGAATACAGAGAATAAGAACAGATATTTACTTTCTCGCTACACAGAACGATTATTGTAGCGAGAAAGTATTATTCTATTTACTACTAAATCTTAAATATAGAATAGATAACTCCCCTGTATATACATTTTTGACGGATAATCAAACTAAGACTTTGTATATCAATATAATAGAAATTGATTGTAAAATGAAGTACATATTCGATACACTTGGCTTATAAGAGGAGGTATAGCTATGGCACAGGCAATGGTTAATTTTCGAATGGATGAAACATTAAAAGAGAAAATGGAGAAAACATGTAAGGATATGGGGCTGTCTGTAACTGCTGCATATACTATGTTCGCAACAAAAGTTACCAGAGAGCAGAGGATACCTTTTGAAGTCAATGCAGATCCATTTTTCAGTGAAGAAAATATGGAGTGGTTAAGAAGAAATAAGGCACAAATGGAGAAGACCGGCGGTACTGTTCATGAGGTGGATCTGGATGATTAAATACTGGACCGATGATGCTTGGGGAGAGTTTGCATATTGGACTGAGCAGGATACGAAAGACAGGGGGATATGAAATTAGATTTTTTACAAGAAGAACCGAAACTTGTCTTGACCTATCCTCACAAGTCTAACTTTAATCGGATAGGCTCCTTATTCATGGTAGTATTATCTTTTATTGTTATCTGGATACTGAAGTATCTTATGCGTTATCATACTGATTTTTTTCAGATAAACTGATTATAGCAATTGTGCTGATTATCGCTCCGCTCCTTGTATGGTTTATAGGGATATTATCTCTTCATAAATGGAGTGAAATTAGAAATTTATGAAAAATGAAGTTATTCAATACTATACTTATGGAAGAAGAGGACAGAGTGTACTACATTTTAAATTTAAACTTGAAGATATAGAACAAATAAAAATGAAGAATCGTCCGTTTCATTGTCTGAAGATGAGCATAAAAATTAGGAATCCCTGTTCTTTATGGTCTGCATGAGAAGAAACTCAATAAGCTGGAGAAGGTAAGTATCATCCTGGATAGAAAAAAAGCGGATGGTTTTATGCAAGAGATAGAACAATTTCACAGAAAGAAAAATCAATGAGCTCGATTTAGCATGAGCTTCATTTTAAGCTATAAGTAAGAATAGGAAGTCTATTGAGAGAAGCTTTTTAGAATGTTATAATACCTCGGATTCAATATGACATAAGGTTTCCTGATTTTTTTCGATAGAATCCGAAAAATTGTACAATAGAAAATAAGGAGTATAAGAAACATGAAACTGGGAATTGTCGGTTTACCGAATGTGGGAAAGTCCACTCTTTTTAATGCGATAACGAAGGCGGGGGCGGAGTCTGCGAATTATCCCTTTCTGTACAATCGATCCGAATGTGGGCGTTGTAGCGGTTCCGGATGAACGCTTGCAACTTCTTTCCGACCTCTATCATTCCGAGAAGATTACCCCGGCGGTGATTGAGTTTGTAGATATTGCGGGGCTGGTAAAGGGCGCTTCCAAGGAGAAGGCCTCGGAAATCAGTTCCTCGGAAACATTCGGGAAACGGACGCTATGTGCACGTGGTTCGTTGTTTTGATGATGATAATGTCATTCATGTGGACGGCTCCGTAGATCCGATTCGAGATATTGAAACCATTGAGCTGGAACTCATTTTCTCCGACCTGGAAGTCTTAGACCGGAGGATGGCAAAGACGAAGAAGCTCGCGAATAACGATAAGGATGCGAAGAAAGAGTATGCTCTTCTGGAAAAACTCCATGCGCATCTGGAAGAGGGGAAGCTCGCGATCAACTTTGAAGCCGAAGAGGAAGATGCCGCGTTCCTGGACAGCCTGGGACTGCTTACCCGTAAGCCCGTGATTTATGCCTGCAATGTAGGGGAAGAGAGCCTTTCGGACGACGGCGCATCGAACCCCTATGTCCAGAAGGTGAGGGAGTACGCGAAGAAGAATCATTCCGAAAGCTTTGTTATCTCTGCGCAGATTGAGCAGGAGATTTCGGAGCTTTCCGATGAAGAGAAGGGCGAGTACCTGGAGTCCTTGGGACTTTCCGAGTCGGGACTCGATAGATCGTGCGCGCTTCCTATTCCTTTACTGGGACTCATGTCTTATCTTACCGCCGGAGAGAAGGAAACCAGAGCATGGACGATTAAGAAAGGAACGAAGGCGCCGCAGGCTGCCGGAAAGATTCATACCGACTTCGAGCGAGGCTTCATCAAGGCGGAAGTGGTAAACTACAAAGACCTTCTGGACAACGGATCTCTCTCCGCTGCAAGAGAGAAAGGCCTTGTCCGTATGGAAGGAAAAGAATATGTGATGCAGGACGGCGATGTCGTTTTGTTCCGTTTTAACGTATAAAGAAAAAACGAGAATCGTTGATGCGAGAGATAGAAGCTATAGCCGGAAAGCGGTAGAGCGCCGTTGTTCTTCTTTGGAAGTTTTTTTCAAGGAAGAACAACGGCGCTTTTTGTTTTTATATATTTTCCTCCGCAAAATCCGTCCAAAACCCCTTAAATTCCACGCAATAATTCTAGTATCTTGTCTTGACTCTTCCCTAAAAATCATGCATTATAATGTAGAAGTGGGAAAAAGTGGGAGAAAGTGGTAGAAAATGTTCACGGGAGAGTATCATCACAATTTAGATACCAAAGGCAGGATGATGATTCCTGCCAAGTTCCGTGAGGATGGATATAACGAATTTACTCTGACCCTGTTCCCTGGACGGGTGTCTTTCTCGTATGCGATTCCGGAATGGAAAGAGCTGGAAGAAAAGCTCGAAGCTTTGCTGATGACCAGTAAACAGGCGAGAACTTTGAGCGTTTTCTTCGGGGAAGCGCCATTTCCTGTGAATGCGATAAACAGGGAAGAATTCTGATTCCCCAGACACTTCGGGAGAAAGCCTCCCTGGAGAAAGATGTCGTTTTGCTTGGCGTAGGAGATCACGCCGAGATCTGGGCGGAGAACTTGTGGGAAGACAACAATGATTTCTCAGACTATGAGAGCCTTGCGGAAGATATGGAGGGCTTAGGAATCTGATGGAGTTTCAACACAAGAGCATCATGCTTAATGAATGCCTGGAAGGGCTTGCTATTCGGCCTGACGGGATTTATGTAGACGGCACATTGGGTGGAGGCGGACATTCTTTTCATATTTTGGAAAGACTAAATGATAAAGGACGGTTGATTGGAATTGATCAGGACGAAGATGCGATAGAAGCGGCGAGCAGGAGACTGGCTCCATTTCAAGAGAAGGTCACGATTATCCGTGATAACTATGAACATTTTCAGACAATCCTTTCCAGCCTTTCCATTCGGAAGGTGGATGGGATTCTTTAGACTTAGGTGTTTCCAGTTATCAGTTTGACGAGGCGGACAGAGGATTTTTCCTATCGCTACGATGCGCCTCTGGATATGCGGATGGATCGCCGGGTGGACTTTACGGCGAGAGACATCGTGAACGGGTATAGCGAGACGGAACTGTATCACATGATACGGGACTTCGGAGAAGATCAATTTGCGAAGAATATCGCAAAGCACATTGTAAAAGAAAGAGAGAAAGAGCCGATTGAAACGACTTTTCAGCTGGTGGAGGTTATCTCCCATGCGATTCCCATGAAAATGAGAGTGCAGGGAGGGCATCCGGCAAAGAAGACGTTTTCAGGCAATTCGTATCGCCCTCAATCGCGAACTGGATGTTTTGCAGAACTCTTTGGACAGTATGATTCGAGCTTTAGAGCCGGGAGGGAGGCTATGCATCATCACCTTCCATTCTCTGGAAGACCGGATTGTAAAGAAGGCATTCCGCACAGCGGAGAATCCCTGTATCTGTCCTCCGGATTTTCCGGTTTGCAGCTGCGGCAGAAAGAGTTTGGGAAAGGTCATAACGAAGAAGGCTATTGTTCCTTCGGCAGAAGAAATAGAAGAAAACAGTAGGGCAAAGAGTGCAAAGCTACGCATCTTTGAGAGAGAGAGGAAGGAGAAAGTTAAGTCCCGGGGGAAATACCGGGAGAGCGCCGGGGGAAGGCACGGGAAGAAATCCGGGAATGCGCCGGAGAGAAAGAGTAGGGGAAGAAAGAGTAGGCAGATGTGAGAGAAGGGATGCTGTCACATTGTGATATAGAGACAGGTGTTTATGTAGGCTATAAAGAGGGGAAAAGTATGGCAAGGAAGCTGGCAAGAAGGCATACAGGGTATATTGCCGGTTCGGTAGCAATGAAAGAAGAACTTGCACCGAAGAAAAAAAGAGAAAAGCGCATAACAAGACAGACGATGCCGAAGAAGGATGCACCGAAGAGAAAGGCGAAGAAGAGTGCAAGACTTCTTCACGGTGCGATTTCGAGGGAAGAGCGCGCGAGAATTCTTCGTGAAAGAGAGATGGGGCATGTTTTGCAGCAGGAACGCCTGCAAGGGAAGGCTCCGGCGAACTTCGCGATGGTGTTTTCCGTCGCCCTCTTTATGTTTTTCATGGGAGGACTCTTGTTCCATTACATTCAGTTACAGACCGAAGTCAATACCAGAATGCATCGGATTGAGCAGAAGAAGAAAGAAATCGAGAAACTGAAGCAGAAGAACGATGCTTTACAGAACGCTATCAATGCCGCGCTGGATCCGGAAAAGATTTATACCGTTGCGACGGAAGAACTGGGCATGGTGTATCCGGGAGAAAACCAGGTGATTGAGTATAAAAAGCAGGAAAGTGAGTATGTAAGGCAGTATGAGAATATCCCGAAACACTGAGGAAGAAGAGAAAAGAAAAAGACGGCAGACGAAGATTCTGCCGTTTTATATGCAGGAAAAGCTGATGGTGGGATTTGTTTTTTTAATCCTGCTATTTGCCGTTTTAAGTTCCGTTATTTTCGGAATGGTACGGAAGAACAGCGAAGAGTATAGCCGTATTGTCCTCGGACAGCGACAGTCCGGCTATGGTTCACGTTCCATTCAAGCAAGAAGAGGGGATATTCTGGATCGGAACGGAACGATTCTTGCAACCAGTGAGAAGGTGTACAATTTGATTGTGGATCCTCGGGCGATTACTTCCCGAAGCGATGACCGCTATGAAAAGGCGGTGGTCGATGCGCTACGGGAGTATTTTAAGGGAGACGAGCGGGTGGATACCGTCTCTTCCCTTCTGGAGGAGCAGAAGAAACTCTCTACCGGAAAGAAAAGCGCGTATTTTAAGTTTAAAGAAGATATGAGTTTCGATGAGAAAGACGCTTTTCAGAAATTCATGGACGAAAAGAATGCAGCGTATCGAAAGAGTGGAAATAAATACGAAATCAAGGGACTCTCTTTTGAAGATAAGTATAAAAGGAGCTATCCCTATAAAGAACTTGCGTGCAATGTGATTGGATTTTCCTCGCAGGACAACAGCGGGGGAACAGGTGGCGTAGAGCAGTATTACAATAACGATTTGATTGGAACGAACGGACGGGAGTACGGCTATCTGGATTCGGATACAAAGTTACAGTCCGTGATTCGGGAAGCAAGTGACGGGGACAGCATCGTTACCACGCTGAATTTCAATATCCAGAGAACGGCAGAGAAGTATTTGCAGGAGTGGCAGAAGGAAGATGTCGGGTCGAAAATGGCGGCCGCAATCGTCATGAATCCGAAAAACGGTGAGATTCTGGCTATGGCGAGTACGAATCAGTTCGATTTAAACCACCCGAGGGAGTTGGATAAAACCCTTTATCCGGATGCACTGCTGAACGAATACGGAAAAAAGGAGGCTCTTGCGAAGTATAAAAGAGAGCATGACGGCAAGGAGATTTCGGAAGACGCGCTTTCCACGGTCTATACTCCGGAGGAGATTTCCTCCCTCGGCGCCCAGGTTGCCTGGAATCAGATGTGGAGAAATGTTGCGGTTTCCGATACCTATGAACCGGGTTCCACGGCAAAGCCTTTTACCATCGCCGGGGCTCTGGAAGAAAATGCCATTGTGCCATCGACCCAATTTACCTGTGACGGCTATATCAAAATAAGCGATGGCGTCCATACCTGGACGATTCGTTGCCACAAAAGAGACGGACACGGCACACTGGATGCGGAGCAGGCACTGATGCAGTCCTGCAATGTCTATCTCATGGACACCGCCTTTCAGGAAGGGGCGGAAAACTTTGTGAAGTATCAGCACATCTTTGGCTTCGGAGAGAAGACGGGGATTGATTTACCGGGAGAAGCGGATACCAAAGACCTTATTTATACAGCGGACACGCTGGGAAAGACTTCCCTTGCCACGAACTCTTTCGGGCAGAACTACAATGTCAGTATGATTCAGATGGCGGCGGGATTTTCCAGTATCGTGAATGGCGGTTCATATTATAAACCCCATGTGGTGAAGCAGATTCTGAATGCAAACGGAACCGTCATTAAGGATGTGGAGCCGGAACTTGTGCGGGTAACCAATTCCAAGAGCACGAGCGACTTCCTGAAAGAAGCCCTCTACCAGACGGTGGAGCAGGGAACCGGACGGCCGGCAAAGATTCAGGGCTATCACGTAGGCGGAAAGACGGGAACGGCACAGAAGCTTCCCCGTTCGGAGAAGAACTATCTGGTGTCCTTCTGCGGATTTGCACCGGTGGAGGACCCGGAGCTCCTGGTCTACGTCATCGTAGATACACCGAATCTGGAAGGAGAAGCGCAGGCGAGCGCCTCTTTTGCCACGAAGATTGAACAGAAGATTATGAAGGATGCGTTGCAGTTTTTGAACATTCCTCCGCAGGGAGAAACCGACCCGGAAGATTCTTTAAATAAGAATTTAGAGGAGGAGAAGAAAGAAAACGCGAAAGAAGCGGATAAAGCAGAAGGAAATTCGGAAGACGAGAAGCAGGATAGCGACGAGGAAGTGCCGGATAATCTGCCGGAGAGTACGAAGAACGAGGAAAATTAAGGGAGAAGAGGTTAGGGGAGAAAAGATATGCTCAGGAATACCGTTTCGTTGGGGATTGCATTTATCGTGATGCTTTTGATTTCCCCGAAAGGAATCGAAATATTGCACCGCCTGAAGTTCGGACAGGAAGTACGGGATGACGGGCCGGAGGCACATTTGAAGAAGCAGGGAACCCCGACGATGGGGGATCCTTTTCTTAATTGCCATTACCATAGGGGTTCTGCCTTTTATCGGGGAAAACAAGGGTCTGCTCCCCGCCTATTTACTGGGCATCGGCTTCGGGATAGTCGGCTTTATAGACGACTACCTGAAAGTGGTAAAACACCAGTCGGAAGGCTTCAATCCGAAGCAGAAAATGGCTGCACAGGTAGTGATTTCCCTTCTTTATATAGCGTACTTGTATTTTTTCAGCGGTCATAGCACGGATTTTCTTCTCCCCTTTGTAAAGGGGCAGAAGCTGCTTTTCGGAATCTGGTTTTTTCCGATTTCCCTCTTTATCATTACGGCGACGGATACCGGCGCGAACTTTACGGATGGCATTGACGGACTTTGCGGAAGTGTTACCGCGGTGATTGTATTTTTTCTCTTCCTTGCCGATCAGTTTTTTCTGGGAGGAGACACCCTCGGAGCCCTGCCCGGAGCGGTGCTCGGCGGAATTCTGGGATTTCTCGTATTCAATGCTTATCCCGCAAAGGTTTTTATGGGAGATACGGGTTCTCTTGCACTCGGCGGTTTCGTGGTGGCGATGGCGTTGCAAACGGAACTTGCCTTGTATATTCCGATTTTCGCCTTTATTTATTTTGTGGAAGTGCTTTTCGGTCATTTTGCAGGTTTCCTATTTTCAAGATGACGCATGGAAAGCGAATTTTTAAAATGGCACCGATACACCATCATTTTGAACTTTCGGGTTGGTCGGAAACAAGGGTTGTGACGGTATTCAGCATTGTTACCATCCTTGCCTGTTTCTTGGTAACCGCCTTTTTGAAAATGATGTAAAAGGATGAGGCGGTGCACAGGAACAGTTTCGGTGTTAGGGAATAAAAGAACGATAGCGGTAGGCGAAGCATAAAAAGAACAGAGGGATGAGGATGAACAGGCAGACAGTTTTGGTATTAGGGACAGGAAGAAGCGGAGTGGCAGCCGCAAAACAGATTATCGCGATGGGAGGCGAGGTCGTATTTTTTGATGCCAATCCGAAGGTGGACGAGAAGAAGTTGCTTTCTCAATTTAAAAAGAAAGAAGCGATGAAGGTCGCGAAAGTGATTAAAGGGAAGCTTTCTGATCGCGATTTATTGAAAATTGATGCCGCCGTCATCAGTCCCGGAATTCCCATGGATGAGCCGTATGTGCTTTCCATCCATACCGCCCAGATTCCTCTGATTGGGGAAATCGAGCTCGCTTATCAGTCCTGCAAAGGAAAACTTGCTGCGGTGACCGGAACGAATGGAAAGACCACAACCGTAAGTCTGATCGGAGAAATCTTAAAGAGTAAATTCGCCGATACCCATGTTGTGGGGAAATATCGGAAATCCTTTTACGGCGGAAGCGCTGGATACGGAAGAACAGTCGGCGACCGTCTGTGAGGTGAGCTCTTTCCAGCTGGAGTCCATCGTGGATTTTCGCCCCAATGTCTCCGCTATCACGAATATTACCCCGGATCATCTGGACCGGCACAAGACGATGAAGAATTATATTGCGGTGAAAGAGTCGATTGCTTCGAATCAGACGGAAGAGGACAGTATCGTTCTGAATTATATGGATCCGGAACTTAGGAAGTTCGGGAAGAAACGAAATCTGAAACCGAAGGTAATTTGGTTTTCCTCCGAGGAAGAGCCGAAGGAAGGCTTCTTCCTCCGAGACGGGGATTTCTACTATCGGACAAAGGAAGAGGAAAAGAAGCTCTTTGCAACAAAAGACTTACATCTTCTGGGGAAGCACAATCATGAAAATGTGATGTGTGCGATGGCTGTCGGGATGCAAATGGGCGTTCCGATGGAGCAGATCATCAAGGTTTGTAAGAAGTTCAAACCGGTAGAGCATCGTATCGAATTTGTTCGAGAGCGCTCGGGGTTCGTTACTACAATGACTCCAAGGGAACCAATGTCGATGCGGCGATTCAGGCACTTCGTGCGATGCCGGGACCGGTTCTCCTGATTGGAGGCGGGTATGACAAGCACGTTGATTTTGATGCCTGGGTGAAGGAATTCAAGGGGAGAGTCAAGTACCTTGTCTTGATCGGGCAGACCAGAAATCAGATTGCGGCTTGCGCGAAGAAAAACGGCTTTCATAATCTGATGTTTGCAGAGGATATGGATGAAGCGGTGAAGGATTGCGCAGCCTATGCGGATCCCGGAGATTATGTCTTACTGAGTCCCGCCTGCGCATCCTGGGGAATGTTTAAGGACTATGAGGAGAGAGGAAGAATCTTTAAAGACTGTGTTAAGAATTTATAAGGACGAAAGTAGAAGAAAGAAGCGGTAGGAAAGGGTACAGAATAGAGCATGGCAAACAAGAAAGTAAAACATTTTTATGATTTCTCTTTGCTGGTAATGGTTTTCTCCATTATCCTTTTTGGCTTACTCATGCTTTACTCTGCATCGGGATATATGGCGGCAAAGAGCGATCTGGGAGATATGTACTTTTTAAAGAAGCAGGGGATTTTTGCGCTGATCGGCTTTGCGGCTCTTCTAATCCTGTCCCGCTTTGTGGATTATCATCTGCTTTCCAAGCTGAATCTCCTTCTTTACGTACTTGCGTTTGCGGCAGTGCTTTCTACTTTTGCGATAGGTATTGCCTCCCACGGTTCCCATCGCTGGATTCGTTTGTTCGGTGTACGGTTTCAGCCTTCCGAATTCATGAAACCGGCAGTCATTATTGTCTTTGCCACGATTTTGACCGATAAGGGGTATCGTATCAATAATTCCCGTGAAATTATACGAACGGCTTTGTATGCCGCTGTACCGGCGATTTTTGTCGCAGTGACGAACCTTTCTACGGGAATCATTATTCTCGGGATTGCGACCTTCATGCTCTTTGTGGCAGTGCGTTCCTATCGCTATCACCTTATGCTCCTGTCGTTCAGTACCTTTGTTTATCTTGCGGCGTATCCCTTTGCCACTTTTCTACAGAAAATCGGCATCTTGAGGGGATACCAGATCACCAGAATTCTTGCATGGAAAGATCCGGCTTCCTTTCCGGATGTGACGTACCAGACGAGGCAGGGACTCTATGCCATCGCTTCCGGCGGGATTTTCGGAAAGGGACTGGGAGAAAGCATCCAGAAGTTTCTGATGCCTGAGGCGCAGAATGATATGATTTTTACGATTATCTGTGAGGAGTTGGGACTTGTCGGTGCGGTCGGACTGATGCTGGTCTATGCGCTCATTCTGTACCGCTTATATGAAATCGCGAAGAATGCGAAAGACCTCTTCGGCTCCTTCCTGGTGATTGGCGTCATGGCGCATATTGCGTTACAGGCGATTCTCAATATTGCGGTAGCGTGCAATGCCATTCCGAATACGGGAATCACTCTTCCCTTCATCAGCTACGGCGGAACGTCTCTCCTGGTGCTTCTGATGGAAGTGGGCGTTTGTTTAAATGTTTCCTGGCAGACCACTCTGGAGAGAGACAAAGGAGAGTAGAGGATGCGAAAGATAAGGAAACAAAAGGAACTTTTCGGATACGGTATTCTGCTTTTTATCTTACTGAGTATTCTGATCGTTATCAGTACCCGGATTCAAACGGTGCAAATCACAGGAAACGCGCAGTACAAGAAAGACGAAGTCGTGAAAATGATTTTCGAAAAGGATCGGGATTATAACAGTTTTTACGCCTTTATAAAGGATAAGCTGAGACCGCATAAGACGCTGCCTTTCGTCGAGAAGTATGAGTTGCATTGGAAGAACCCGCTCAGCGTGGAAGTCATTGTCTATGAGAAAAATATCGTCGGCTACGTTGAATATATGTCCAGCAATCTCTATTTTGACGGGGACGGCACCGTGGTGGAGTCCACGAAAAAGAAGATTCCGGGCGTACCGAGAATTACCGGACTGAAATTCACGAAAGTGAGTCTTTATAAGCCCCTTCCGGTAGAAAATAAAACGGTCTTTCAGGACATCCTGAATTTAAGCTCCGCGCTCAGGCAGGAGAAAATGGAGTGTGACCATATTGACTATAGCAGCACCTCGGAAGCGACTCTATATATAGGAAATATAAAGGTGCTTCTCGGAGACAGTGCGGATATGGAGCAGAAACTGATGAGCTTGAAAGACATTCTGCCGGCACTTTCCGGAAGAAAAGGAACACTGGATCTTAGTCGATATCAGGGCAGAAAAGAAAAAGAGTCCTATGTCTTTCGTGAAGAAAAATAAGCTTTCGTTTAAGAAACACGGCGTTTTTCCTATCCTCGCCGTGTTTCTCTATCATTTCCTCTTTACAAATAATCTAAAATTTTTATAATGAGATAGTTAGGATTAATGAGAATCGACAATCCATTATGGAATGGAATATAGATTTTGAAGGAGGAAGACATGATAGAAATCCAGCTTCCCGAGTCAGAGGCAGCAGCAAAGATTATAGTCATCGGTGTCGGTGGCGCAGGTAATAATGCGGTAAACCGTATGGTGGATGAAGGCATCGCAGGGGTTGAATTCATCGGGGTGAATACGGATAAGCAGGCTTTACAGTCCAGTAAGGCTTCCACTTCCATGCCCATCGGAGAAAAACTCACGAAGGGACTTGGCTGCGGCGGAAAGCCGGAGATCGGAACCAAGGCGGCAGAGGAGAGTGCGGAAGAGATTACCGCAGCACTCCAGGGTGCGGATATGGTTTTCGTAACTTGCGGAATGGGAGGCGGTACCGGTACCGGTGCAGCGCCGGTTATCGCGAAGATTGCGAAAGATATGGGGATTCTTACGGTCGGTGTTGTGACGAAGCCTTTCCGCTTTGAAGCAAAGCAGCGTATGAAGAATGCCCTTTCCGGAATCGATGCATTAAAGGATGTCGTGGATACCCTGATTGTCATTCCGAACGACAGATTATTGGAGATTGTAGAAAAGAAGACTTCTCTTCCGGATGCTTTGAAGAAGGCGGATGAAGTTTTACAGCAGTCTGTACAGGGAATCACGGACTTAATCAATGTACCGGGATTGATCAATCTGGACTTTGCCGATGTTTCTTCCGTGATGAAGGACAAGGGAATTGCCCATGTCGGTATCGGTAAGGCGAAGGGGGATGACAAGGCAATCGAAGCAGTGAAGGCAGCGATTTCTTCTCCGCTTCTGGAAAGCACCATCGAAGGCGCAACCGATGTTATCATCAATATTTCCGGCGATATCAGTCTGATTGAGGCAAATGACGCCGCGTCCTATGTGGAAGAACTTGTCGGCGAGAATGCGAACATCATCTTCGGTGCAATGTACAACGAAGATGCACAGGATGAGGTATCCATCACCGTTATTGCAACCGGCATCAAAGAGAAGAAAGCGGAAGCAAAACCCGCACAGCCGGAATTCAAGGCACAGACTCCGGTTCGTCCGCTCGGCAGCACTACTGTACCGAGTTTTACGGCACCGAGCTTTTTGAATCCGCAAAGACCGGTTTCTCCGGTTTTGGGAGAGCGCCCGGAAGTGCCCATTGAGCCGCAGAGCAATGTTCTTCGACCGAACCCGGCAGTTGAGCCGCAGGCACCGGCGAAGCAGAGACCCGCAAGAGAGGGAGGACTTGAGATTCCCGACTTCCTGCGCAGAAAGTAACAGAATATCGTAGGCTATGTCCTCGGGACATAGTTTTTTTGAAACGAGAAAAAGTCCGCATAGCGTATTTTTTTCTCGTTTTTCTTTTCACCATAGGAAAGTTTTTTCTCGCAGATTTTTTTATGATGAGAAAGTGCTTATCATGGATTTTTTTCACTATAGAAAAGTTTTAACGTAGAGTGTTTTTTTATTACAGAAAAGATAGAGTTGGGGAGGCACATGGCAAGTTTAAAAGAAGAAATTGAAAAGAGGAGAACCTTTGCGATTATTTCTCACCCGGATGCGGGAAAGACGACCCTGACGGAGAAGTTCCTGCTTTATGGCGGAGCTATCAATCTGGCAGGAACGGTAAAAGGAAGAAAGTCTTCCAAGCACGCTGTTTCCGATTGGATGGAGATTGAGAAGGAAAGAGGAATTTCCGTCACTTCTTCCGTATTGCAGTTCAATTATGACGGAAAGTGTATCAATATTCTGGACACACCCGGGCACCAGGATTTCTCCGAGGACACCTACAGAACCCTGATGGCGGCGGACAGTGCAGTCATGGTGATTGACGGCGCAAAAGGTGTCGAGCCGCAGACCATCAAGCTGTTCAAGGTCTGTGTGATGCGGCATATTCCCATTTTCACCTTCATCAATAAGTTTGACCGGGAGGCAAGAGACCCCTATGAACTACTGGATGAAATTGAAGAGGTGCTGGGGATTCGTACTTGCCCGATAAACTGGCCTATCGGTTCCGGACATCATTTCAAGGGTGTCTACGACAGGGAGAAGGAAGAAGTGGACTTGTTTCATGCCGAAGGGGGCGGAAAGAAAGAAGTCCAGAAAGAGGTCTTTCGGAAGGAGGATGAGGCGCTCCGCACGGTAATCGGAGAGGATTTCTATCAGAAGTTACAGGAGGATTTGGAACTCCTGGAAGGCGCGGCAGAGGCCTTTGACGAGAAGAAGGTGGATAGTGGAGAGCTTACCCCCGTATTTTTCGGCTCTGCGCTCACGAACTTTGGCGTAGAGACTTTCTTACAGCATTTTTTGAAAATGACGAAGTCACCGCTTCCGAGAATGTCGGATCAGGGCTTGATTGACCCGGTAGAAGAGCAGTTCTCCGCTTTTGTCTTTAAGATTCAGGCAAATATGGATCCGAAGCACCGAGATCGTGGCTTTCATGCGGATCTGCTCCGGGGAGTTTGATGCGGGAATGGAAGTGAACCACATTCAGGGCGGGCGGAAGGTGAAGCTTTCGCAGCCCACGCAAATGATGGCGGATGAGCGTAAAATTGTCGAGAAAGCGTATGCCGGAGATATTATCGGGATTTTCGACCCGGGCATCTTCTCGATTGGAGACACCCTGGAACTGTCCGGAAAGAAGTTCGCGTATGAAGGAATTCCGACTTTCGCGCCGGAGCACTTTGCAAGAGTTAGGCAGATCGATACGATGAAGCGAAAGCAGTTCCTGAAAGGCGTTTCCCAGATTGCTCAGGAAGGTGCGATTCAGATCTTCCAGGAATACAATACCGGAATGGAAGAAATTATCGTCGGCGTGGTCGGTACCTTGCAGTTTGAGGTCTTGACCTACAGGCTGAAAAATGAATACAATGTAGAAGTTCGATTGGATATGCTCCCGTATGAACATATCCGCTGGATTGAGAATTATACCGAAGTGGATGTCACGGCGATTTCCGGGACTTCCGATATGAAAGTGGTAAAGGATTTAAAGGATAGACCGCTTCTACTCTTTGCCCACCCCTGGTCTATCGGGATGGTCTTAGACAGGAATAAAGGGCTGGAACTCAGTGAGTTCTCCAGAAATTAGAGCAAGAGCAGCGTAGAGGAAACAACAATATTTTACATAGAAAAGGAGTGACTTATGGGCAAGACAATCAAAGAGTGGCTCGAGGAACACGAGAAAGAGATGTTACAGGACTTATCGGCTTTGGTTCGGATTCCTTCGGTACAGGGAGAGACAAAGGCGGATGCTCCTTTTGGGGAGGAACCGAAGAAAGCATTGGAAGAGGGATTAAAGATCTGTTCTTCCTACGGTTTTACAACGAAAAACTGGGAGAATTATGTCGGAACAGCGGATTTTTCACCGGAACTTCCGCACAGTCTCGATATTCTCGGACATCTGGATGTTGTTCCCGCCGGAGAAGGATGGACGGTGACCGACCCGTTTACCCTTTTGGAGAAGGACGGCATTGTATACGGTAGAGGAGTGAGTGACGATAAGGGACCGATTCTTTGTGCCCTTTATGCGATGCGTGCGATTAAAGAGCTCGGTTATGAGTTGAAGAAAGGGGTTCGCCTGATTCTCGGAACGAATGAGGAAACCGGATCGGCAGATTTGGCCTACTATTATAAGAAGGAAAAAGCGGGCGAGATGAGCTTCACGCCGGACGCGGAGTTCCCCATCATCAACATTGAAAAAGGCGCATTGAAGGGAACCTTACGGAAGGCCAGAAAGGCGGAAGGAATCCTTCGCTCTCTTACAGCCGGTGTTGCGGTTAATGCGGTTCCGCAGAAAGCGGTTTTGGAGTTTACGAAGCTCTCCGAGGAAGATTTTCAGAAAGCGAAGGATATTGTAGAGAAAGAGTGCGGCGTACAGATTCAGAAGGAGGGCAATACGGTCACGGTGATCGGTATGTCCGCCCATGCTTCCACTCCGCATCTTGGGAAGAATGCGGGACTTGCCGCACTTCGTTTTGCTGTACTTCTTCCTGAAGTCAGTGCAGAGGATAAGAAGTACCTGGAATCGATTCTTACCCTTTTCCCCTACGGTGTTACGGACGGCTCCGGTATCGGAATCAAGATGCAAGATGAAGAAAGTGGAGACTTGACCTGTACTCTCGATATTTTCTCTCTGGACGAGAAGGGATGTACTTCATTTTTGACAGCCGTGTACCGATTTGCGGAAACAAAGAGAATTGTGAGGATGTGGCGAGAAAGTTTTCCGAGGAGAAGGGCTTCTGCTTCGAGACGAAGGGCATGATTCCGCCCCATCACGTACCGAAGGATTCCGATTTTATCAAGGCGCTTCTTTCCTGCTATGAGAAGGTAACCGGAGAAAAGGGAGAGTGCATCGCGATCGGAGGCGGCACCTATGTCCATGAGGTGGAAAATGGAGTAGCCTTTGGTGCCATTCTTCCGGATGTGGATACCCACATGCACGGTGCGGATGAGTGGATGAAGGTGAAAGACCTGCTTCTTGCAGCCGAGATTTATGCCGAGTCGATTCTTGCACTTTGTCAGTAATAGCAGTACGCAGCTTCCTCTCCGTTATTTTTGGAGAGGAAGCCGCATCCGGTGTAGAATCTTGTCAATACGCGGAGTTTTTAAATGGAAGATAAGAGAAACAAAGAAGAGATAGAGCAGAAAGAGGGTAGACGGGAAGGTTTTGAGCGGAAAGAGGAAAGACAGGAAGAGACGGAACGGGAGAGCATCATCTCCGTACAGGGACTCGGAAAGGTGTTTCACACCGCCTCCGGAGATTTTACCGCCCTGGACGATATCCGTCTGGATATTCAAAAGGACAGATATAGGGGATCATTGGTCTTTCCGGAGCCGGAAAGTCCACTTTGGTGCGCTGTATCAATTTTTCTGAGAGACCGAGCAGCGGACAGATTTTTCTTTTCACGGGAAAAAGCTTGAGTACGATGAAAGAGAAGGAAATTCTTGCCATGCGACAGAACATGGGCATGATTTTCCAACAGTTCAATCTCTTGGAACAGAGAAACCTTCTCCAGAATGTCTGCTTTCCTTTTGGAAATTGCCGACAGCGGCTTTTCTTTCCCGCGCTTTAAAAAGAGTGGAAGGATAAGAAACGGAAGGCTAAGTCTTCGGATAGGGGAGATTCTGCGGAGAGGGAGAAGACGGAAGGAAAAGCCGAGCCTGACGCCTTTCCCGGTCATTTCTGAAAGCGCTTTTTCAGCGGAAAAAGCAAGAAAAAGAGAAGAGAATCCAAAGAGCGCAGGAACTACTTAAGCTCGTAGGGCTGGAAGGAGAGAGAAGAGCTATCCTGCCCAGCTCTCCGGCGGACAGAAGCAGAGAGTTGCCATTGCTCGGGCACTGGCGACGAATCCGGAAGTGCTGCTCTGTGATGAGGCGACTTCCGCACTGGACCCGAAGACGACCGAACAGATTCTCTCTTTTAAAGAAAATCAATCGGGAAATGGGCGTAACCATCATTATCATCACGCATCAGATGAGCGTGATAGAGTCTATCTGCGATGAAGTGGCGATTATCGACCATAGTCATATTGCGGAGTGCGGACCGGTCAAAGAAGTATTTCAATCCCCTAAGACGGAGATTGGAAAGAGGCTGATTCTCGGTGAAGGCGAAAAGGAAGCGTTCTTTGGCAGCGGAAGACGATTCCGTATCGTATTTGACGGAAGGAAGGCGCATGAGCCGATTCTTTCCGAACTGATTCTGGCCTTGCACACGCCGGTTAACATCCTCTTTGCCAACACGAAGGAAGTGGACGGGATGGCGGTAGGGCAGATGGTGATAGAATTGCCCGAGAACATGGAGGACATTCTTCATGTCACGGAATTTATGAAGGAACGCGGCATTGCATTTGAGGAGGTAAGGCGCTAAGGATGAGTATAAAAGAAATGATTCCCATGTTTCAGACGGAAACCGTGGCGACCTTATATATGGTCAGTATTTCCACGGTGATTTCTTACCTGATCGGCATTCCTCTAGGGGTGATCCTTGTTGTGACGGAGGAAGGAGGGCTTTGCCCGATGAAACTCGTGCACGTCGTTCTCGGCTTTCTCACGAATATTTTTCGGACCATCCCGTTCCTGATTCTGCTGGTCATGGTGCTGCCGATTACGCAGTTCCTGGTGCATACGACGCTGGGGCCGACGGCCATCATTCCTCCGCTCGTCTTTGCCGCTGCCCCCTACATTGCGAGAATGGTGGAATCCTCCTTAAAGGAAGTGGACGAAGGCGTCATCGAAGCGGCGCGTTCCATGGGCGCGAGCCGAAGGCAGATCATCTGGAAGGTTTATCTTCCGGAAGCGAAACCGAGTCTCTATATCGGCGCGGCGATTTGTATCACCTCGATTCTGTCCTACTCCGCTATGGCGGGATTTGTAGGCGGCGGCGGACTCGGTGCGATTGCCTTAAACTACGGGTATTATCGCTATAAGACGGATATCATGATTATAGCGGTGGTGGTCCTGGTAGGCATCGTACAGATCATTCAGGAGTTCTGGATGCGCCTGGCAAAATTCAGCGACAAGAGGAGAAGAGTTTAGTTTTCTCTTTAGCATAGAAACCAAAAGGAAACTGTATAGTAGAAAAGGAGAAGTTATGAAAAAAAGAGTAGTAGCCCTGCTTCTGGGACTTGCAGCGATTTCTCTCGCTGCCTGCGGTGGAAAGAAAGCGGAGTCACAGGCGGAGACCACGAAGGCTGCCGAGTCCGGAACGGATAAGGCGGGAGAGAAGGAAAGTGCGAAAGCCACTGAGGAAGCGAAGGCGGACGGAGAAGCCGTGAAGATTAAGATTGGCGCTTCCCCGAGCCCTCATGCGGAGATTCTTGAGGCGGCAAAGGATGCTTTAAAGAAAGAAGGCGTGGACATTGAGATCGTGACCTACAACGACTATGTACAGCCGAACCTTGCCACAGACCAGGGACAGATTCAGGCAAACTATTTCCAGCATCAGCCGTATCTCGATGATTTCAACAAGGAGAACAACACCCATGTTGTCTCTGTAGGAAAGATTCACTATGAGCCGTTCGGTATCTATGCCGGAAAGTCCAAGGACTTAAAGGACATTAAGGACGGCGCGAAGATTGCCGTACCGAACGATACGACCAATGAAGCAAGAGCCCTCCTTCTTTTAGAGGCAAACGGATCATCAAGCTGAAGGACGGTGCAGGACTTACGGCAACCAAGCAGGATATCGTTGAGAATCCGCACAATGTCGAACTTTATGAAGTAGAAGCGGCACAGATCCCCCGTTCTTGATTCTGTCGACTTCGCCTGCATGAACGGAAACTATGCTATCCAGGCAAACTTTAAGCCGAGTGATGCGCTTGCTGCGGAGAAGTCCGATTCCGAGGCGGCACAGACCTATGCCAACATCATTGCGGTTGCCGAGAAGGACAAGGATGCAGAGTGGGCAAAAGAAGATTGTAGAAGTTTTACATTCCAAGGAAATTCAGGATTTTATCAATAAGAAGTACGACGGTGGCGTAGTTCCCATCGACTAAGGAAGCGGATTTCCCACAATAAAAGAAAGTTTTAAGAATTTAAAGTAGCGGTCATGCTTGCATTCATGGCCGCTTTCTTGTAAGAATAAATAGATGTTATACAGATAGATGCTTTACAAGTTGTGTGTGCTACTTGTTCACAAACAGAAAAGTGGGAACAAAGGCAGAGCGAAAAAGATTCCATTGCTTAAGCAAGAAAGATTCAGCCAAATCAATGTAAAGGAATGGACGTTTCGCAGAGGGAAGGGTTTATGAATAATGTAGAGATGAGAAGATTTGCAGGAAAGCAGTGGAGGAAGAACTTTCTGACATTTTTCGCCGCTTTTATCCTGCTTTTAGCCGTATATCTGGGGATTGCCATTGCGTTTTCTTTTTGTGCTGAGTCCCAGTCTGGTTCTGACGCTCTCCTCTTTACAAGAGGGGATACAGTATGGTTTGAATCTCAGTATTTCAGGGATTCTCCTTGCTCTTTTTCTCTGTGTTCTTCTGCTCTACCTCGTGATAACGTCTTTTTCTTTTCTTTATATGGCTTTGAAACTGACGAGAGGGGAAACGATCACGCCCTTTGATATTTTTTATACCTTAAATCTGAAAAACTTTCCCATGCAGAGAAGCCTTATCGGCTATACCTTCCTCTATCTGATTCTCCCTTGGGGACTGAATGCGCTCTTTATCTTCTTCTTCGGGTTCAGCATGAAGAATCCCGTACTCAATTTCCTGGAGGAAGCGGCATTCCACATTGCTATCGGTATATTTCTGCTCTTTTATCTTTGTGTTCCCTTTCTTATCTTGGAGAGGAAAGCTGTCAGCCTGAAAGATGCGATGCAGAAGAGCGTGGCAATGATGCAGAAGGAGTGGAAACACTTTCTTCGGCAAGTGCTCTTCTTTCTTGCGATTCGCCTTGGGGCAAATCTGCTTGCCTCCATGTGGAGTTACATTCTGGACAACAGTTCATTTCCCGATATGCTCCTTTCCGCCTTTTACGTCCTTTACCTTTCTCCCTTCTTTATTCTCGTGCAGGCGAAGTTCTATCAGGAGATTCTGAAGAAACAGGAAATCCTCGGTAGGGCGGAGACCCAAGAGCCGGAGGAAGGGCGTGAAGCCGAAGAGGAACGAAATGTCGTAGCGGAGCATGAGCAACATGCGCTCTCTCAGCCGGAGGAAGTGAGTACGGAGTCGCGGGATGAATCCGTTCGGGAAACGGAGGAGTTACAGCAGAAAGAAGACATAGCCGAGCCGAAGGAAGAGAATACTGAACAAGAGGAAGAGAAAGCTGAGAAACAGGAAGAAGAGCAAAGCGGAAAGCCGGAAGAGGAAGCTGCAAGAGGAAGAGAAAGTCGAGAATCAAGAAGAGAAAGAGGAACAACTAAAAGAGCAAGCCGCTAAGCCGGAAGAGAAGAAAGAGGAAGAACTCAGTTTCGAAGAAGCCAGAAAACGGTATACGGACTATAAGGAGGAATCATGAAGTGTCCTTTTGGTAATGCGGAAGATACCCGCGTCATTGATTCAAGGCCTGCGGACGAGAACACGGCTATTCGCAGAAGAAGACAGTGCGAAGTTTGCGGAAAGCGTTTTACCACATTTGAGAAGACGGAGACCCTTCCGTTTATGGTGGTGAAGAAGGATCTGAGCCGTGTGCCGTACGACCGTTCCAAGTTGGAGGGAGGCATCGTCCGCTCCTGCCATAAAGACCGGTTTCCCCGCAGCAGATTGCGGAGCTTGTGGATGATATCGAAAGCAGCATTTTTCTCCCACGATACGAAGGAAGTGAGTACGGAAGAGATTGGGGAAATGGTGATGGAGCGCTTAAAGACCCTGGATCAGGGTTGCTTATGTTCGTTTTGCCTCCGTGTATAGAGAGTTTCAGGACATCAACACCTTTTGTGGATGAGATTGGGAAACTGCTTAAGACCCGAGGAAAAGGGAGAGGAGTAGCAAGGCATGGAGAGTAACACGAAAGAAAAAGTCCGGGGAGTCTATTTTTTTCCCTCCTTCTCCGTCCTGTCCGTGTATGCACTGGATTTTCATCGCCTGTATGAGAAGGGGTATCGGGCACTCTTTTTGATATCGATAACACCCTGGTGTATCACGATGAGCCGGCGCTCTTTGAAACCGTAAAGCTCTTTGCCCCTGCTTCACGCCATCGGATTTCAAACCGCCATTCTCTCGAATAACGGAGAGAGTAGAGTGCGAAAATTTGCAGAGGCGGTACGGGCGGACTACTATATTGCAAAGGCGAGGAAACCCGGGGCAGATGCTTATCTTCGTGCCGTGCAACATTTTTCTTTAAAGAAGGAAGAATGTCTCTTCTTTGGAGACCAGATTTTCACGGATATCGTGGGAGGAAATCGAGCAGGAGTGCCGACCGTCCTGGTACGACCGATGGGAAAAGAGAAATATTTTCATATTGTATTAAAGCGGATTTTGGAAAAGCCTTTTTTACTTTGCTATAGCATCCGGCATAAGCTCTGGGAAGAATTACCGTAGACACTGCATGAGGAAGACAAGGGATAAGACATGAAAATCATTGTGCCGATACAGGGAAAAACAGAAGAAGATTGCTTGAGAACGGTGCGGCTTTTAGCGGCGCACCGCTATTTTCCGTATGTGTATGCGATTGAACTGCGATATGACCTCCTTACAAACCGAAGTGAAACACTTTCCGACTTCTTGCAGGAGATCAGGAAGTTGATCGGACAGAAGAAATTGATTTTCACCATCCGAACGGATCGACAGGGCGGTGCCTTTCTGGCAAGAGCTATTTTCAGCTGAATCTTCTCGCGATGGAGAGCGGCGTGCCGGATTATATCGATCTCGAAGTGGAGACCGGAGAGGAAGGACGCGGACCCTGGAAGGAATGTATCGCGATGGTGCAGCATCTCGGAGGCAAGGTGATTGCCTCTTACCATGATTTTCAGAAGACGCCGAGCATCGAAGAAGGAGAGGAGATTCTGGACAGACTTTCCTCTTATCCGGTAGAGGTTGTGAAAATGGCGGTTATGCCGAGAACGAAGGAAGATGTTCTGAACGCAATGCTCTCCGGTAGAAGGTGGAAAGACCGGCACGGTAAGACGGAATTGATCGTGATGTCTATGGGAGAAATGGGACGGGCGAGCAGAGTTCTCGGTGATTTGTCCGGATCCGCCTACAGCTTCGTGTGCAGGTGTTTACTGCCTCTGCACCGGGACAGTGGGAAATCGGGGAGTACCTCTCTACTGTCGGGAAACTCAGAGGAAAGAACAGTGTGGCGTTCCTCGGTTTTATGGGGAGCGGAAAGTCCACCCTGGCATCGAGAATCGCGGCACTTTCCTGCAAAGAATTTTTTGAGATGGATGCTCTTCTGGAGAAGAAGTTCGATGCCGATTTTCGCATTTTTCCATAAATACGGAGAAGAGCGTTTCCGAAAGGAGGAAGCGAAGCTCCTCCATACACTGTCTTCCGAAAAGATGATTCTCTCTCCCGGGGGAGGCGTGGTTTTAAGAGAGGAAAACAGAAAGCAACTGAAAGAGCATTTTTTCACCATTTACCTGCGTGTACGACCGGAGACGGTAGTCGAGCGGCTCTCCAAGGGTGAAAATGTCCGTCCCCTCTTACAAGGGAAAATGAACAGGCAGGCCATCGGAGAAATGATGGCGGAGCGCAGTGCTTTATACGAAGAGACGGCAGACTATATCCTGGACGGAGACGGGAAGAGTGTGGAGGACTGTGTCGAGGAATTACGGCGGGTTCTACAGGAGAACGGCATGCTTCTCCCTTGAAGTGTGCATTGCAAAGAAAGAGAGAAAGGAAGAAAGAGAATGAAGAAACGATTGATTTTAACAGCTGCGATTTTGGGATTTGCCCCTGCTTAGTGCTTGCGGAGAGAAAAAGGCGAGTGAGACCGCAGGAAGCAGTGTGGGGACGGTTTCCGGGAAAGAGAGTACGAGCGCAAAGGAAAGCGCAGGGAAAGAAACGGAAAAGGTCGGAGAGAAGGAGAGTCAGAAGGCGGATGCCTCGGCATATCAGGACTCCGGAGTGGAGTTGAAGTTTACGGCAAAAGAATCTGAACAAGGAGGATATCAGTAACGATATTTTTGCGGAGAAAGACCTTACCGTACTGAACGTCTGGGGCACTTTCTGCGGACCCTGTATCAATGAGATGCCGGAGCTCGCAAGCTGGTCGAAAGAAATGCCTGAAATGTACAGATTATCGGACTGGTTGCCGATATTTCCGGGGACACGGATGAACAGCATATCGACCTTGCGAAGAAGATTATGGAGCAGTCCAAAGGGGATTTTTCAGAACATCATCCCGAATGAGAATTTCTCCGACTTACTTTCTACCGTTGTGGGCGTTCCCACGACGTATTTCATCAATAAGGACGGAAAGATTATCGGAAAACCGATTGTCGGGGCGCAGGTAGCGAAGTACAAGGCCTTTGTGAACGGCTATTTAGAGACGCTCAATAAGTAAGGGGAAAAGGAAAGAAAGATGAAGAAGTGGACGGCATTTTTAGCACAATATCGAATCTTCTTTTCCTTCTTCTGCCTCGGAATCGCCCTCCTTTTTCTCCTCTACGGGGCGTATAGCGGAGAAGCGGATACCGTGTTACAGAAAGCGATTCGGGTTTGTCTGGAATGTGTGGGGATAGGATAGGAAGGGCGCTTTGAGCGCGATAGGACAGGAAGGCTGCGCTGAGTGCGATAGAGTAAGGAAGTGGAAATGCGGAAAAGTTTGACCGGAAATAAAAAGGATAGGGGGAAGCAAGGGCTTTCTCTTTCCGAGTGCATAGAGTGGGGACACAGCTTGGCGCAACGCTTCTTTCCAATCCCTATCTCGGCAATTTCTTAAAAGGAAAAATCTATAGTGGAAGTGGAAAACGGTTCTGCACGCCTGGTTTAAATTGCTATTCTTGTCCGGGAGCGGCGGGGTCATGCCCGATTGGGGCGCTTCAGGCAGTGGCGGGTTCTCGCAATATCAGTTTTCCTTTTATATTGTGGGGATGCTTTCCCTTTTTGGCGTTTTCCTCGGACGCACAGTCTGCGGCTTTCTTTGCCCTTTTGGACTGGTGCAGGAACTCCTTCATAAGATACCGGGGAAGAAGTGCTCTACAGAGAAGCTCGCGGTTCTGAAAGGACTCAAGTATTTCCTACTTTTCTTTGTCGTTCTTCTGATGAGTGCGTTTTTACCGATTCCTTCGGGATGGCGCCTCCCTATTTCTGTAAATACATCTGCCCGCAGGGGATTCTCGAAGGGGGCATTCCCCTTGCGATTGCGAATGAAGGAATTCGTGCGACGCTCGGGAAGCTCTTTCTCTGGAAGAGCGGTATTCTGCTCCTAGTACTTGTTCTGTCCGTCTTCGTCTATCGTCCGTTTTGCAAGTTCCTCTGTCCGCTCGGCGCATTTTATGCCTTCTTCAATAAGCTGTCGTTCTTTCAGTACCGGGTCGATGAAAATGCCTGTATTCACTGCGGAAAATGCAGGAAAGCCTGTGGGATGGAAGTGGATATGTCGAAAAATCAGACGGCTCTCGAATGCATCCGCTGTGGCGAGTGCGTGAAGGTTCTGTCCGACGGATGCGATTACGACGTCCTTTGATAGACTGAAAGAGAAGGCGGTAAGAAAAAGGACAGCGATGCACAAACTGTGACGGCAAGAAACATTAGGATAACTGTAAAAAACTATTGACACTAGAAAGTCTATAGAAAATGAGAATTTCGATAGTGGAAAGGAGAATGGGAAAATGAAGAAGTTTATTGTGGACGAAGGATTTTGGAAGATTTTTCCGGAGGCGGTGATTGCTGTGCTCACAGTGAAAAATGTACAGGAGGGAATTCATCTTGCTCCGGAGAAAGCAGAAGAAATCAAGAATTTACTTGATAGTGCGAATGAAGGAGCAAAGCGTTTCTTAACGAGTGAAGTAATTTCGGAAAATGCTGTCGTTCAGGCGTGGAGAGAAGCATATTCCAAGTTTCCGACGAAGAAAGGGGCGAGGTGCTCTCTGGAAGCACTCCTGAAGAGAGTTCTGAAAGGAACTCCGGTGGGAACGATTGCGCCGACAGTAGATATTTCCAACGCGATTTCTTTAAAGCACGCTTTTCCGATTGGTGCCGAAAATATGGATGCCTTTCAGGGAGACTTGCACCTTGGCGTTATGCAAGGAGGAGAAGAGTTTTGGCCAATCGGTTCAGACAAGATGGAACCGCCACTGATAGGCGAAATAGCATACTATGACGAAGCCGGCGTGATTTGTCGTTGTTGGAACTGGCGAGACGGAAAGCGGACAGAGGTAACAGAGGAAACGACGAGAGAATTTATTGCCATGGAGTGCGTTGAGCCGGAGCGAAGGGGAGAATTACAAACTGCGCTGGATGAGCTTGCTACACTATTATCACAGTATGTTGGTGCGGAGATTATCACAAAAACAATCGTGGATAAGGAGCATCCGGAGATAACGATAGAGTAAGATTTCCCGTGTTGATTTTTAGGAACGGATGCCGATTCTTACAATCGTACAAATTCGTGAGAGAAATAAATTTTTTATTGACAAAGTTCTTACGCTTTAGTATCATTTACTGGTCGCCAAAATTAGCGACTGCGGGGTCTTAGCTCAGCTGGGAGAGCATCTGCCTTACAAGCAGAGGGTCACAGGTTCGAGCCCTGTAGGCCCCTATAGTTCGGTCCGGTCTGCGTGTTATACGCAGCCTGCGTCGGAATTTTTTTCTGAACAGCTGTCCGATTCCGGCGACTGTTTGAGGCGAGATAGCTCAGCTGGCTAGAGCACACGGTTCATACTCGTGGTGTCGAGGGTTCAAGTCCCCTCTCGTTAGAGTGAAGGAGTTGAAACATTCTGAAGAGGGTTGTTTCAGCCCTTTTGCGTTTATTGTTTTTATACACTTTGCCTTTTGGAAACGGAAATCAGGAATGGAAAAATGGATTAATCTGCTTTTGTAATAGAATAGTGGAGCGATACAGAGGAAGTCGGTGCAGCACTTTTGCCGCACGTCATCCGGCCTTTCGACGCTTTCTCGTTTCTCTACCGCTATCGTTATGGCAACGTACTTTGGCTTGGCATAGTGTATCCCCTTTGGTTTCGCTTCTGAAAGTCGCATCACGGTGAGTACGGGGTATCACATCATGCACACGCATCTCGATGACTTGATTCCTTTTTATGCGTTGTTTTTATTGTGCCGTATTTCCTGGTTTCTTTTTATATTTTTACGGGTCTTGCTCTACTTTCTTCTGGTGAATAAGGAGGATTTTTACAAAGTGAGCCTCTTCCTCTTGTGGGGATGATTGCGAGCCTCGTAATCTGCGAGATTTATCCGAATGGAACCGATTTTCGTCCCGCCTACCTTCCGGATAAAAAAATATTTTCCTGATTATGGTGAAGAGGCTGTACCGTATTGGACACGCCGACGAATGTCTTTCCGAGTATTCATGCCTATAATTCTCTTTGTATGCATATTGCGCTGATGAAGAGCAAGAATCTCCGAGAGGCACGCTATGGCAGGTTTGTGCGTTTTGCATCCGGGCTCCTCTGCATTTTGATTTGTATTGCCACACTGGTTTTGAAGCAGCACTCCGTACTGGATGTCGGTGGTGCGCTACTTCTTTGCTTTATTACATACGGTTTTATCTACGGTTACCCGAGCTTTGCTCGGCGAATACTGGGAAAGACATAGTGCGAAAAATACAAAATAAAGATAGAGACAGGGGTGGTTGTTTTGATGATACGGGAATATTTTCATAATGCCGTCGGGCACTTTAAAACGATTACGAAGCATAAGCTGCTCGTCATGCGGCTCTGCTTTTCTGTAGGCTTATATAAGCAGGGCCTGCTGCATGACCTCTCGAAGTACAGTTTCACCGAATTCAAAACGGGAATCAAGTATTACAAGGGGTATAAAAGTCCGAACGGCGTGGAGCGGATTCTGACCGGGACTTCTCCGGCGTGGTTACACCATAAGGGACGGAATAAGCATCATTTTGAGTACTGGTGCGACTATGATCTGGAAAATGTGCATCGCATGATCGGTTGTCGTATGCCGTATCGCTATGTTGCGGAGATGCTTCAGACAGGGTCGCGGCATCGAAGAACTACCTCGGGGAGAAGTACACGGACGCCAGTCCCTATATTTACTATGAGAAAATGCGGAACTCGCCCCTCATTCATGAAAAAACCCGGGAAGAGATAGAGTATCTGCTCACGCTCCTGAAGGATCAGGGGGAGAAGGAGACCCTCCGCTACCTTCGACAGGAAGTAAGGAGAAGGAGAAAAGAGAAAGAGTTTTTTTAGAAGGGAGAAAGATTGTGCTGAAAATATTTTTTGGAGAAATGGAAAACGCCATTTATACTCCCTCGATTTACTTTAATAATCAATATGAAGAGGAGTGGCTGGAAACAGATTTTTGCGAAAAATGATTCGAGATGTTGACCATTCAGAAGTAGTGAGTGGGCATCTTATTGAGAGTCCGGTCTTGGGACTCGATTCCCCGGAACGTCTTTCCGGTGGTGTTAAGACCCTTCTCCTTATGGCTTACGAGGAAAGTGGAGCAATTTTCAACGCTTCGGCATGTGGAGATAATTGTGCGAAATGGATTTTGGCTATTGCTTCTAAGAAGGATTTGACGATTAATTTACATCACATTATGGATTTTAGTGAGGTTCAAGGCTTCTCTGCATTGATATTAAACAGTGGAAAAACAGGTAATGACTATAAAAGCTACTTAGAAGAAGCTTTTAAAGATACCACTGGAGGATTACTAAAATGAAAGGGAAACATCAAATTGTTGTACAAAATAAACGGATTCATTTTTTCCTTTTCGGTTAAGCGAAATATTACTTTAATTAAAGGAGATAAAGTGGACAGGGAAAAACCACATTGTTTTCCATGATAGAAGAATATGATCGTCTTGAAACGATTCAGGCATTCAGGTTCAATGTGATAAACGTTGTACAAGCTTTATCCGGACAGTATTGGGAAAGATGCTTTGGATAGAATAAAAGATGCTATTGTGTTTATAGACGAGGATAGTAAATTTGTCAAAAGCAATCACTTTGCAGAAAAGATTCAAAACAGTGATAATTATTATGTGATCATTACGAGAGAGAACTTACCATCCTTGCCATATTCTGTAGAAGAGATATATGGAATACATAGTTCAGGAAAGTATAAGAATACGTGACAGGTTTATAATCTGGTCTATAAGTTATATCCTGATTTTTGGCTACAAAAAGTGATGTAGTACAAAAATCTGTGATTGAGGATTCGTAGTCGGGATTTCAATTTTTCTCAAAAATTAGCGGAGAAATATCGAGTAGGTTGTGAAAGTGCTTATGGAAAGTCCAATATTGCGAAGAAGATTCAAGAGTATCTGAAGAGCAAGCGGAATGGTATGCTCGTTGTTGTAGATGGCGCAGCATTTGGACCGAGATGGATAGAGTTTCAAAGCTTATTAGCAGAGAGAATCGAATTGAAAATCTACCTTCCGGAATCCTTTTGAATGGCTTCTTCTTGATTCTGATATTTTGAATGATGGAACAATAAGGAAAATATTAGACAGTCCGGAGGAGTTTATTGAAAGTGAGAAGTACTTTTAGTTGGGAAAGGTATTTCACGGAACTTTTTAATAGAAAAGACACAAAAATCTCTATGCTTATGAGAAAACCAAGCTCCATCTTTTATTTGCAAGATAAGAATTTGAAGAAAATAGTAGACAAGATGCAAAAAGTAGGATTCAATTTGCAAAATTTTGCTTTGATATAAGGCTTTGTGAAAACTCCCTGTCTGTCAAAGCGGAAAAACATGGTATAATTTCGCGGTATAGTTGTAAGTGGACTAGTCGTAATCGGAAGACAGAAATAGGAAAGATCAGCATAGAGTTTGGGGAGCGAAAGGAGTCGTATGGTATTAGAACGTATCAACAGTCCGAAGGACTTGAAAGCTTTGTCGAAGGAAGAAAGGAAGGAACTTGCCGGGGAGATGCGGGAAGCCCTGATTGAGCGCGCGAGCAGGCACATGGGGCACGTCGGACCGGATCCGATTCGTGGAAGCAACGATTGCGTTGCATACCGTTTTTTGATGCGCCGGAGGATCAAATCGTCTTCGACGTTTCCCACCAGACCCTATCCGCATAAGATGCTGACGGGAAGGCGGGAAGCTTATACCGATCCCGCGCATTATGATGATGTAGGACCTTATACGGATCCTGGAGGAGAGTCCCCTACGATCTCTTTTTCTATCGGGCACTTCGACCTCGATTGACCTTGCGATAGGGATTGCGAAGGCGCGGGACCTCTTAGGAGGGAAGGAGTCGGTCGTTGCCGTCATCGGAGACGGTTCCCTCTCGGGCGGTATGGCACTGGAAGGTTTAAGCGTTGCCGGGGAGATGGAGACTCGCTCATTCTGATTTTTAAACGACAACAATCAGTCCATTGCGGAAAAATCACGGTGGGATGTATAAGAGCCTGAAAGCACTCCGCGAAACAAAGGGGCAGCGAAGGACACCCTTCCGCGCGATGGGTCTCTGAGTATCTTTTATGAGGAGCGTGGAAATGACACGGAAGCTTTGATTTCGGCTTTGCAGAAGGCGAAGACCCTATCAGCGTCCCGTGCCTACACATTTTCACAGGGAAAGGCATGGGCCTTCCCTATGCGGAAGAACATAAAGAGACCTGGCACTGGCACCTGCCTTTCTACCGGGAAACCGGAGAGACAAGGAAGGAATGGGCGGAGGAAGAAGAGGATTACAGCGATTTCACGGTCGAGTTTCTTCTTCGGAAAATGAAAGAAGACCCCTCGGTACTTGCGATTACGGCGGGCGTTCCCGGCGGCATGGGGTTCACGGAGGAGAAGAGAAAGGAAGCCGGTGCGCAGTTTGTGGACGTGGGCATCGCGGAGCAAAGCGGCGTGACTCTCGCATCGGGCGCGGCAAAACGAGGGGCAAAACCGGTCTTTTCACGTCGGCGAGCTTTTACAGAGAGCCTACGATCAGATCGTCCCATGACGCGGGCATCAATTCTCTTCCGGTTACCATCGTAGTGAACAGTGCGTCCATTTTCGGTATGCGGGACAAAACCCATCTCGGACTCTATCTTGCCTCGATGGCAAGTACGATCCCGAATCTCTACGTTTTTGCGCCTGCCTTTAAGGAAGAATACCTTGCCATACTGGACTGGAGCTTAGAGCAGACGGAAAGACCGGTGCTGATTCTTGCGCCGTCCGGAGATGTCCTCCCTTCCGAAGTTCCGGCAGAGAAAGCGTTCTCCAAACCGCATTTTCACACGGTGCAGGGAAGGGCTCGGCGCAGCTATTCTCGCTCCCGGATCTCTCTACAGCGTCGGCAAGGCGGCAGCAAAGCTGCTCAAGGAGAAGTACGGGAAGGAAGTAACCCTTATTGAACCGGGGATTCTGTCCCAGCCGGATGAGGAATGCCTTTCCGCTTTGAAGAAGAATCATAAGCTCCTTGTGTGCCTCGACGACGGAATTCTCGACGGCGGACTCGGGGAGAAGATTGCCCGCTACTACGGTATGGATGAGATGAAGGTGCTCTGCCTGGGACTTCCAAAGGACTTCTACGACGAGTTTAGCGCAGACGCCCTCTTAAAAGAGTTTGGCATGGACCCGGAGAGCATTGCGGAGAGCGTGATGGAAGAGATGGGGTAGGCTGTATGGCAAAGATTAGTTTAAGAGTGGATGATGATGTAAAGCGTGACGCGGAAAGAACTTTTGAAGATATTGGCTTAAATATGTCCACTGCGATTAATATTTTTCTGAAAGCGGTTGTTCGGGAGAATCGGATTCCCTTTCCACTTTCTGCCGATCCGTTTTATGAAGAAAGTAATATGCAATATTTGAAAAAGAAGAATCAGGATTTTAAAGCCGGGAAATTGAAATTTGCGCAACATGACTTGATAGTGGCGTAAGTATGCAAGCTTTGCATTTACGATGGGATATTGATGCGCGGAATGGAGAGCAGAAGAGATGAAATCACTGGATGGCATAAAGCCTTTTGAAAAGAAAGCCTGGCTGAGTTCCCCTACGATGCATGGGGAAGAACTGAAGTTTATGCAGGAAGCCTTTGAGAGCAACTGGATGTCTACCGTAGGAAAAAACATCAATGAGGTGGAGAGGCTGGTTGCAGAAAGAATAGGATGCCGATATGCGGTTGCACTCTCTGCCGGAACGGCAGCGCTTCATCTGGCAACAAAGCTTGCCGGAGAAAAGCTTTTACGGTCAGGCTAGACCCTAATGAAGGAACGCTAAAAGAAAAGAAAGTCTTTTGCTCGGATTTAACCTTTGATGCGTCTGTGAATCCTGTGGCGTATGAAGATGGAGAGGCTGTTTTCATTGATACGGAAGAGGATACCTGGAACATGGATCCTATTGCGTTGGAGAAAGCCTTCACGATTTATCCGGATGTGAAAATAATCGTGCTGGCGCATCTCTATGGCACACCGGGGCATATTGAGGAAATCCGTAACATTGCAAGAAGACATGGTGCGCTTATCGTAGAGGATGCAGCGGAGTCCTTTGGGGCAAGATATAAAAGGGAAAGGAACGGGGACTTTCGGCGATTACAATGCAATCAGTTTCAATGGAAACAAAATCATTACCGGTTCTTCCGGAGGGATGTTTCTGACTGATTCCAAAGAAGATGCCGATAAGGTAAGAAAATGGAGTACCCAGTCCAGAGAAGATGCACCTTGGTATCAGCATGAAGAAATCGGCTACAATTACCGCATGTCGAATGTTATAGCCGGAGTGGTGCGTGGACAGCTTCCCTACTTAAAGGAACATATTGCGAAGAAGAAAGCCATATATGAGCGATACAAAGAGGGACTCAAAGATTTACCGCTAAGGATGAATCCCTATGATGGAGAAAACAGCGAACCGAACTTTTGGCTCAGCTGTATTCTGGTTGATAAAGAGGCCATGTCTCCGCTGGTGCGAGGAGAGCAGAACTTCTTATATCAATCCGTGAAAGGAAAGAGTAATCCGCAGGAAATCATGGAAATGCTCGCGAAAGTCAATGCGGAAAGCCGCCCGATCTGGAAGCCGATGCATCTTCAGCCCATTTATCGGATGAATGCGTTCGTAACAAGAAATGGAAATGGGCGAGGACAAAGCAATGCTTATATCGATGAGGGGGAGATGCAGGACGTAGGTGCGGATATCTTCCAAAGAGGACTTCTGCCTGCCTTCCGACAATAAGATGACGGAAGAAGAGCAGGGGAGAATTATGGAAGTGGTGAAGAGGGCATTTCAGTAAAGTTTTTATGAGCTATAAAGGATGCTTGTTGATACGTGGAGTGGAAAATAGATGAAAATCTTTGTGAAACTATGTAAGGTAATTTTGTTGGTTTCACTTTTTGCCGGTGGAGTTGCTTTTTGTCATGGAAATACTGGCAGATGAAAATAAAAATGCAAAGGCGTATATGAGAAGTTTATTAAAAAGGCCTATGGATTGCTTTTTGGCTACTTTGTGTCTATTGATTTTTCTCCTCTTATGCTAATTCTTGCAATTTTTGTTCGAATATTTCTTGGGTCACCTGTCTTGTTTTGAACAGGATAGGCCGGGGAAGAATGGAAAAGTGTTTAAATTATATAAATTTAGAACCATGACAGACAAAAAGAGATGAGAATGGACAGTTATTAGCAGATGAACTGCGTTTAACTGCTTTTTGGGAAAATGCTCCGATCAAGTTCGTTAGATGAGTTGCCGGAACTCTTTAATATTATAAAAGGGAAATGTCTTTGATTGGCCCTAGGCCGTTGTTGGTACAATATTTACCTTTGTATAATCAAGAGCAAGCAAGAAGACACGAAGTTAGACCGACTTACCGGTTTAGCACAATCCAGAGGAAGAAACTCTCTAAGTTGGGAAGAAAAATCTAGTTAGATGTAGATTATGTAGATCATATTACATTTTTGGGAGATATGAAGATTATTATAGATACTATACATGGAATAATAAAATGCGGAGGGAATATCTGCTGAGGTGAAGCAACAATGCCACTATTTATCGGAGAAAGAGATCGGGAAGGGTAAGAATGAGAGAATTGCGCATACTTTTCACAGGAGTGGGTAGACGAGTTGAGCTTATACAAGCATTTCGGCAGGCAGCGCTTCGCCTTTCTGTTACTTTGAAAATATATGGGGCAGATTTGAATGGGACAGCTCCTGCATTAGCCTATTGTGATTTTACAAGAAAAGTTTGCGGGATGAAAGAAGCAGGGTATATTCATGAGCTTGTTGAGATATGCGATAAGGATAAGATTGATTTATTGATCCCGACGATAGATACGGATCTACTTACTTTATCGGAGAACGTCTCTGCATTTAGCCACACCAGGGTTATGATTTCAGCCCCGGAGAAAATCCGCCTTTAGGGACAAGAATAAAACTTCTAGTTTTTCGTTGATTGCGGGTTACTAGCGCCAATGCCGGTGAATCGTTTAGAAGACTATAAAACAGGATATCCTGCGTTTATTAAACCGAAGGATGGCAGCAGCTCTATTAATGCTTTTAAGGTTGCGGATGAAGAAGAACTAAGAGTCTATGCATCTCAAATTAAGGATTATGTTATTCAACCATTTATTGAAGGAACAGAATATACAATCGACATATTTTGTGATTGGGAGGGGAACCCGATTACTATTGTTCCACGAGTCAGAGTAGCTGTTCGTGCAGGAGAAGTGTTGAAGACGGAAATTAGCATGGACACCAAAATGCAAGAGGAGATGAAAAAACTCTGTGATGAATTTAAACCATGTGGTCCACTGACAGTACAGTTAATCAAAGATAAGCGAACAGGAAAAAATTTTTATATTGAAATCAATCCGCGTTTCGGGGGTGGTTCTCCACTTAGCATGAAGGCCGGCGCAGATAGTGCTGAAATTACTTTACGGTTGCTTCTCGGAGAGTGTGTCTTGCCCAAAGATTATGCAGGAAATATTGCAGATAGGGCGGTTTTTAGCCGCTTTGATCAGAGCGTTTGCATCAATATGGAAAGCTATCGGCAACCTTTAAAAGCAGTGGTTTTTGATTTGGATGACACCTTGTATTCCGAAAAGGAATATGTTCGAAGCGGTTTTCATGAAATTGCAAAGTATTTGAAAGAGCCTAATGCAGAGAAACACTTGTGGCAGTTTTTTGAAAATGGTCAGAAGGCGATAGACAGTTATTTAGCTATTCTAGGAAGGTCAGAAGAAAAAGAAAACTGCTTGGCTGTTTATCGAAACCATTTTTCCGCAGATTAAGCTTTATCCTGAGATGCTAAAAAGAATTCGGAAGTATAAAGAAGACGGGATGAAGTTGGGAATCATTACGGATGGCAGAGTAGAGGGGCAAAAAAATAAAATTTCGGCATTGCATTTAGATGAGTTAATGGATGAAATTATTATCACGGATGCATTAGAGGAGAACAGTTCAGAAAAACCTTGCGATATTGCATATCGCATTCTTCTTACAAAATGGAGGATACAAGCCTCAGAAATGCTTTTATATTGGTCGATAATCTAGTGAAAGATTTTCAAGCTTGCAAACAGTTAGGAGTTCGGTATGAATGGAAAGAAAATGAGGATGGCATTCGATTGGAAAGAAAGATAAACATATATAAATAATAATATTTATTTCAAATAGAATCATTTATTTGACTATTTTTGATATGATGTAGAATAGGCTTTAATATATGAACATTATATTTATGCCATTATTAAATTTTGAAACTATTTATACGAAAGACATATATACAGACTTATGGGAGACTATGATATTCTTGTTGCAGCCTGCGATGTGGGAATGATTTTTTTCTTGACTATAGATTTTTCAATTCCAAATTTTCCAAGTAGATTATTAGTTATGTGTATGCAAAACTTCCAGTACTAGCTTGTGTAGAAGAAAGTGCAGATATTGGTGATATTATAGAACAAACTGGAATTTGGTTGGAAATCTTATAAAGGTAAGCCAAAAGAAATTGAAGTATATCAGATTGTTGAGTACTATAAGATAGATGAGGATGGAGTTCCTGTGATTACTATTAAATCAAGTTCTGAACATTGTAGAGTAGTTCTATATCATTTTGAAAATGTAGGGTTTTATAACGCCTCATATTTTTACATGTTTCTTCAAGAACAAAGTCCAAAAAAATTATTTGAGTGTATTTATAAGGATTATATTAAAGAAATCATTGTAATAAGAAATCAGACAGAAACAGAGTTTTTTTAAAAATGAGCAGGGGAAAGAAGAGTAGTGTCTAAAAATTGGTTCATAAAATTATATTAGAAGTATATTTCACCATTTTGGTATGTGAAAAATTTTCAGATTTATTTTGGGTTAAATAAAAAGGTGGACAAGATGATAATGCCCAATAATTTAAAAAGATAATACTCGCTTTATGAAAATGAATATGAAGAAAAAGCACTTCAGGTACTTACTCCGGCTGTGGTATATACTGGGAAAATTTGGGCTTGATTAACAGATATGTTCCTAGTAAAATCCTCGCCCTTTGCTGATGAGATATCTTCCGTATTATAAATAGGAAGAAAGAAAAAGGTATTCGGTCGGCCGTGTCTTACCAGACTTGCACAGATAAACGGAAGAAATAACTTAGGATGGAATGAAAGACTTGTCTATGATATAGAATATGTCAAGCACATCAGTTCTTTCGGTGATTTTTGCTATTATAATAAAAACGATTGTAAAAGTTTTGAAAAAGAAGCGACATAGCATCCGGTGATCAACTTATTATGCAGGATTTAGATATGGAGAGGGCTTGGATGCAGAAAGCAAACAACTAGGGAGAGTAATTAAATGGAATATAAGATTTTATATGCTGATGATATAGAGGCATATAAAGAGGATATGATTGCTCTAATGGAAAATGGTTTTAAAAGACAATATTTCTCAAAATTATCTATTGAATCGAGGAGAAATCAATGTCAATAAAATATACTCATATATTATGGAAAGTTCTGTTATAATTTTAGATGCTTTTAAGGAGGGAGTATAGCTTGGCTTTTCATGGTCTTATGAACTTGCCATATTTGGTGGACGTCGAAAACATATTGATATGATAGGCGTTAACCTTGATTATAGAGGACAAGGAATCGCCACTAAAATGGTAGAATTACAATTGCAAGAAACTAAAAACGTGGGATTAGCATAGCCAAGCCATGACGACAAAAACAACACTAACTCCTACAACCGGTTTCATTCTGTTGGATTTAAGGATGAAAAGAGTGAAAATGAAACTGGAGCTAAATCATGATTGAGAAGATTCAGAGTAATACAGAGGCATTTAAGATTAAAATATTCTATTATAAACGTGCTCGTGACGCAATGTATGATGCAGTTAGTCAACTTGTGAAAAAAGGATATAAGGATATCTATATTCAAGGACATGTAGGCTGGTCGCCGAGAGAAGGTAGTATTAATCCGCTGAATAGCATAAAAGAGCTGAATCGCTTTTACTATAGGCTCACCAAAGAGCTTTCTGTCGATTTTGAAAAATCTGAAAAGAGTTTTTAAAAAAATAATAGTATTTTGTTCGTGGTTAATTACTTCGGATTTAGAGAATGTGTTTTGTCAGAAATGATAAAATTAGCGAAGAGCAGGGGTATGTTGTAATAGAAGACAATGCCCATGGATTTTTACATATTATTGTAATGACTCATCGGATGTGGATATAACATTTTTTCCTTGAATAAGATGCCCCCTTTTAGTGAAGGAGCATTTCTGATTGGAAATTCTGATTTAGAGATTACGGTGGAAGCTATTATTTATAAACTTGTACAATTTAATCCATTTGAATATAATCTCAATGAAATTGCCAAAGTAGAATCAATATTTTTAGAAATTTGATGGAACTAATAAAAGAAAAATATTTTGTTCCGTTAAGAAGTACTAAGGAACTTGATGTGCCACAGACGGTTCCAATAATTATCAATAAAGGAGATAGAAATAGAATATACGAGATAATGAATAATGCGGGCTATGGTGTAATTTCATTGTATCATACTATGATTAATGAACTCAAGATTCTGGTCACGAGGAGGACTGTTGGTTTTCTCAAAGAGTTATGAATCTTCCGGTGCACCAGGATGTTAATTCATTTGAGTATCAAGGGGTGATTGATAGCTCGCTTATAGCCTGTGAAGAGAATGAAAGGAGCATTATATGAAAATACTCGTGCTGTCCAACAATTCTTCTGGACTTATGAATCTTAGAGGGGAACTAATTGAGAAACTGAAAAGAAAAATGAACTTGTTATTTAGTGTGCCGCATGATGAGTACATAAAAATAACTGACATAGGTGTAAAACTGATTGAAATTAATATGGACCGACGTGGAAAAAAAATAGCAGATGAATTAAAAACTATTGGCAAATATAAAATGATAATGCGGAGAGAGAATCCTGATGTTGTTTTGACTTACACCATTAAACCAAATATTTATGGGGAATAGTATGCCGCAAATTAAAGATACCGTATATCACTAATATAACAGGCCTAGGAACTGAACTTCAAAGCAATTCTGTATTTTCAAGAGTACTGATGCTGCTATATATGTATGGAATAAAAAGCAAAAATTTTTGTACAAAACACAAAAAAATACAAAAAGAAGCTTGCAAGATATGGAATAACTAATAATTGCGAATTATTACCTGGCTCTGGTGTAAATCTAACGAAACATTGCTAGTGAGGCATATCCGACAGAAAACCAAGGAATTCGATTTCTATTTATTGGCAGGGTAATGAAGGATAAAGGTATTGAAGAACTTATTTATGCCAGCGAGGACTGTGGTTTCTGCCCATCACAATGTCAAATTCGATATAATTGGATATTATGACGACAGTAAATATAAGGAACAAATTGATGAATTAACAAAAAGAGGTGTCATGAGGCTTTTTCCCTTTCAGGAGAACATACATGATGTAATAAAAGCTCATCATTGCATTATTCACCCCTCTTATCATGAGGGAATGTCGAATGCACTTTTAGAAGCAGCGGCAGTTGGAAGACCAGTGATTGCTTCAGACATTCCGGGATGCAGGGAGGCTTTTGACGATGGGGTGTCCGGAATAGCCGTTAAGGTAAAAGATAGAGAAAGCCTAAAAGTTTGGAATAGAGAGATTTCTAGCAATGACAGAAGAAGCTCACAAGAAAATGGGGATGGCTGGAAGAAAAAAAGTTGAAGAATATTTCGATAGGCGCATTGTAATTGGAAAATATATCAGTACATTGGAAGGAATAGAAGGAGAACTACAGCGATGAAACTATATAATGAGCTTGTCAATAAAAATGAAAAACTTTCACTGGTGGGTCTTGGCTATGTAGGAATGCCTATAGCAGTAGCGTTTGGAAAGAAACTTCAGGTAATTGGTTTTGATTTAAATGCTAAGAAAATTGAGTTGTATAAGAAAGGAATCGATCCAACACATGAAGTTGGAGATGAAGTTGTTTCGAATAGCACGGTAGAGTTTACTGCAGATGCAACAAAGCTACATGAAGCGAAATTTCATATCGTTGCTGGACTCAACTCCGGTAAATAACGATCATACCCGGATTTGACGCCAGTTGAGAGCGCAAGTAGGATTCTTGGAAGAAATCTTAGAAAAGGGTCGGTAGTTGTATTTGAATCTACGGTTTATCCGGGTGTTACAGAAGATATATGCGTTCCTATTCTGGAAAGGGAATCGGGATTACAGTGTGGTGTTGACTTTAAAATTGGATATTCACCGGAGCGTATTAACCCCGGAGACAAAGTTCATAGGTTGAATTCAATTACTAAAATTGTATCCGGAATGGATAAGGAAACACTGGATTGTGTTGCAAAAGTATATGAATTAGTAGTTGACGCGGGGGTTTATAGAGCTGAAAGTATCAAGGTTGCTGAAGCGGCAAAGGTGATTGAAAACAGTCAGAGAGATATTAATATTGCTTTTATGAATGAATTGTCAATTATTTTTAATAAGATGGGCATAGACACAAGAAGCGTATTAGAAGCGGCCGGTACAAAATGGAACTTTCTGAAATTTTATCCGGGACTTGTTGGTGGTCATTGTATAGGGGTGGACCCTTATTATCTTACCTATAAGGCAGAAATGATGGGTTATCATAGCCAAGTCATTCTAGCGGGGCGTCGTATTAATGATGATATGGGAAAATACTGTGCCGAAAACTGTGTGAAAAATCTCATTTCAGCAGATAAAAACGTTAAAAACGCTGGGGTTGCAATACTGGGATTTACGTTCAAGGAGAATTGTCCGGATACCAGAAATACAAAGGTTATAGACATAGTACATGAACTAGAGGAGTACGGAATCAATCCAATTATTGTAGATCCAGTGGCGGATGCAGTGGAAGCGGAAATGTTGTATGGTGTTAAAATTATGGATATGGATAATATAAAAGATATGGACGCGGTAATTCTTGCAGTTGCTCATACAGAATTTTCATCCTTTACGATGGAAGAAATGAACAGTTTTTGGATCTGGAAAAAGATTCTTTTAGATATTAAAGGGATTTTGAATCGTAAAGAATATGAGGAAGCAGGTTACAGATATTGGAGACTATAGTCAGTCATATTTAATGGATGAATTTGAGAAGTAAACAATGATTAAAAATAATGATATGGTGTATCAAAAAGTTGCATGGCAGTAATAATATCAATGGTTCTATTATCTTTGTTTACTCTTATGTATTCATATAGTGGCGTGCATATCCAAAAATGAAACAGGAGCAACAGATTACAAGTGGGAGGCAAATCAATTTCGTTCAACTATGCAGGAGGGATTTTCATGGTTGCACATGAATGCTGATGGGTTTAATAATTCATTCAATTTGGCAGAAACAGACCATATAGATATTCTGTTAATGGGGTCCTCTCATATGGAAGCGGTAAATGTCCCATTGAACACTAATGTTGGATATTTATTAAACAACAAATACGCTTCGGGATATATAACATATAATATCGGAATGTCCGGTCATACAATATATCATTGTGTTAACAACTTAAAAAAATGCCATAGAGTATTACAATCCCTCTCACTATATTGTTATTGAAACAGATAGGATAGAGTTGGATGAGCAAAAATGTTAGAGGTAATTGAAGATAAGTTTCCAAGAATTCCTTCGCATGATACAGGAATAAAATATCATATACAGAAATATATTCCATGTTTTTACCACTTTATCGCGAACTTGGAAATTGGAAATCAGCTGGGAAAATCCCACAAAGAAACATTTGAATAACAGAGAATCCGATACAGACCAGTTGAAATATAAAACACTATTAAATCAATTCATGCAGAGAATTGTAGAGGGGCTAGTGGGAAAAAGTTATAATACTGTATCATCCGGAGACACGTTTATTAAGTAGTGGACTATTTGAGGAAGAGAATCTAGAACCAAAAGAGATATTTGAAGCTGCATGTTTAGAACATGGAATCAATTTTGTTGATATGAACGATGATTTTCGTGAAGAGTTTAAGGATAGGCATAAGTTGGCACACGGATTTATAAATACTGGGATAGGGGAGGGGCACTTAAATGAAATAGGACATAGTCTTATTGCCAGGAGGCTGGGAGGCGTTATAAAGGAGTTGGATAATGGGATTAAATAGTCTGCTTTTTATAATTCAGTCCCTTGTAACTATTCTGTTTATACTTCAATCATTGAGAAGTAATAATAGAATAAATAGTTGTGAGAATATTGCTATAAGGACACAGAAAATTATCATACTGCTTTTATAGTTATTTTTTTCATAGGAAGTTTTTGATTGGAGGTTCACAATTTGCATTACTGCGGAAACCTTTATAGCTTATTGTTGTGGCTTGTTGTTAGGGAAATATAAAAAGAAAAGCAGGTATTCAAAAACCAAACAAACACTGTTTCTTGGATGCGTTACACTGATTATTATCCTCGGATACTTTAAATATACGAATTTTTATAGAAGGAGTGAATCGAGCATTTGGTCTTGATATCGCTACACTTAAGATTATATTACCGATTGGTATATCGTTTTTCACATTTTTCCGCGTTTTCTTACTTGATAGATGTTTATCGAAGTACATGCGATGAGGAACGAGACATCATTGATTTTTGCTCTATATATGGTATTTTTACTAAAATCATTGCAGGACCAATCGTGAGGTGGTTAGACTTCAAGCCACAAATTAAAGAATATAGAGGAATTAGATTAGACGCATTAAAGCAAGGTGTTCAGATATTTGCATTTGGTTTGTTTAAGAAGATGGTTTTAGCAGATCATCTTGGGGTGTTTGTTGATGACGTATTTCGTACACCGAGAGCATTTAATACTGCCACAGTAATTCTTTTCTGCAATAAGCTATTCCTGCAGATTTATTTGGATTTTTCAGGATATTCAGATATGGCGATTGGACTATCAAAGGTGCTCGGCTTTAATTACAAGGCTAATTTCAACTTACCATATATTTCAAGAGGATTTTCGGAATTTTGGGAGAGATGGCATATCAGTTTATCTCAATGGTTTCGAGATTACCTATATATACCTCTTGGTGGGAGTAGGAAGGGCGAGGTAAGGACTTACAACAATCTTTTTATTGACAATGTTAGTCTCTGGTTTTATGGCATGGGGCTGGATGGACCTTTATTTTTGTGGGGAGGGCTTCATGGAATGGCAAGTTGCTTAACAAGGCTCATAAAGAAGGATAATGCTCATCTTTTTTATGGTAATTTATTTTTATAAGATTATAAGCACAACGCTAACATTTGTACTTGTAACTTTTATTTTGGACTGTTTTTAGAGCAGATAATATAGAAAAACTTACGGCAGTACTGGGAAGCTTTATTTACACTGCATGAGGGAATTAATCAACCTTATACATGGACTTTTGTGTCGCTAATCTGCATATTTGTTGCAACTATAGTAGCAATTCTAAAATCGAAATCTGAGAATTTAGAAAAGATACAAAGTTTTTATCCTATATTGGGGTTGACGAAGATATGGGAACTGGTGTTGTTCTTTACTTTTGTTGGACTTACAATATTGCTTGGATATTATGGTAATACCGCTTTTATTTACGGAGGTTTTTGAAATAAATTCGGGAGGATATGTATGGGATATCAGAATGTTTGTTTTCCAAAGGATAGTGTTTTTTTGGTTACTGGAGGAGCGGGATTTATCGGTTCCAATTTATGTGAAGCAATTTTAAATTTAGGATATCGAGTCCGTTGTCTAGATGATTTGTCCACAGGAAAAGTAGAGAATATTGATTTATTTAAAAAGCAAATCCTAATTACACCTTTATAGAGGGAGATATAAAGAATTTAGAGACTTGCATGAATGCTTGCATTGAAGTGGATTATGTTTTGCATCAGGCTGCATGGGGATCGGTCCCAAGATCAATTGAGATGCCCCTGTTTTATTGTATGAATAATATTGTCGGGACGTTAAATATGCTGGAAGCAGCAAGGCAGAATGGTGTAAAAAAATTTGTATACGCTTCCAGTTCTTCTGTTTATGGTGATGAACCAGTGCTTCCCAAGAGAGAAGGAAAAGAGGGAAATCTGCTTTCCCCTTATGCTGTAAGCAAAAGAGCTGATGAAGAGTGGGCGAAGCAGTACACTAGACATTATGGATTGGATACTTATGGATTAAGGTATTTTAATGTCTTTGGGCGCCAGCAGGACCCAAATGGAGCGTATGCCGCAGTTATACCAAAGTTTATTAAACAGCTTTTGAACGGAGAGAGTCCAACTATAAACGGTGATGGAAAGCAAAGCCGAGATTTTACGTACATTGAGAATGTAATTGAAGCCAATCTAAAGGCTTGTATGGCAGGAAAAGAGGTTGCCGGACAAAGCTTTAACATTGCTTACGGTGGTCGTGAATATTTGAATGATATATATAAAAGGATTGGCAGAAGCTCTGAAAGTGAGTATTGAGCCAGTTTATGGGCCTGACCGTGCCGGGGATATAAAGCATAGCAATGCAGATATTTCAAAAGCAAAGAAATTACTTCGATATGCTCCAGACTGGAGTTTTGAGAGAGGGATTAATGCTGCTATAGAGTGGTACAAAGAGAATTTGTGATTACAAGGAAGAGGGTATTCGTAGAATGAAAAAGATTCTTTTTCGTTACTTCATGAAACATCATATCAACATGTGGTGAACTTAGACTTATAAAAAATAGAGCAAATGTTCTTAAAGAAGAGTACGGATACACAACGGATTATATTGCTTATAGAGTAAGAAAAAAGTACAAAAATGAGAAAAATTGATGGTAAACTGACGATTTTTGCAAGATCCTATAAATAGATTTAAACTGCATACAATGATTCGGAAAGCTATTTTAAATGGCGAGTATAGCTGCCTGATTTTGTCAGGAAATACTATTAGTTTACTCCCATTTATCAAAAATTGGATAAGAAATGTAAAGTCATACTAGATATTCATGGTACTATAGAAGAATATGTAGAGTTTAGAAATCATTCAATTTTTGGAAAAAAATGATTTTTGGATATTTGTATATGCACAAAAAAAGTGGAAAAAGGTTGTCCCCCTTTCGGATGGAATATTAACCGTTTCACATTCTTTAGCAGATTATTATAAAATAATATCAAAAAAATGATGATATAAAAAAACATTTATTGTTCCCTGTTCTATCTCTGCGACGATTACAAAACAGAGCTATGATGAATATAGAAAGTTCTATAGAGAGAAATATGGAATAGAAAAAAGTGATCTTGTTTTTGCTTATTCCGGTGGAGCTTCGCCTTGGCAATGTGTAGAGGAATCAGTAGAATTGTTTGGAAAAATAAGAAAACAGTTGGGGAAAAACTGCAAAATGCTTCTTTTTAGTGGAAGCGAAGAATTAGTACGGCAGTATAGAGATAGACCTGGGGTAATAGTAGGTACTTTATCACCTGATAAGGTGATGGAAACGTTATGTGCAGGTGACTTTGGTCTAATGCTACGTGATGATTATGCTACAAATAATTATGCTTTTCCTAACAAATTTCTAGAATATGTCGGGAGTGGTTTGCGAGTTATTGCAACACCCTATGTGTATGATGTTAGAGACTATATAAAAGAATTTGATATCGGATTAATTACTGATTTACCTATAAGGGCTGAGAGTGTTGATGAGCTATGTGACAAAATAAGTGCTGACTATGATAGGGACGGACATTTTAGAAGATGTGAAGCACTTATTAAAAAATGCAGTTTTGTAGAAACCTTGAAACCTTTTGATGCGTATATTGGAGATTGTAGATGAACAGAATTTTCTTGACGGTAGATACGGAGTGCCACGATATAAGAAAAGAAAACCAGTATATTTGGGGAAGGAAAAATGGCAAAGAATACGGAATAGGAAGAATTTTGGAATTAGGTGAACAATATAGGGTGCCGATTAATTTTTTTGTTGATTTTGCAGAAGGAAAAAGGTATGGAATAGACTTTATAAAACGGGTGGTAGATAAGATTTCTTGCTACAAACAACCGGTGTTCCTTCATCTGCATCCAAATTATATTTCCGGTGAGGAGTGTAAGACATATCTATGGGAGTATAGTAAAGAAGAGCAGAAATCTATACTTAGTGAAGGGATAAACTTATATAGGAAGTGATGGGAAAGAAACCAGTTGCATTTAGAGCTGGTCGTTATGGTGTAGATAAAGATACTTATGATTTAATTGATGAGCTTATGCCTGGTGTGGTTGATCTTAGTTATACTGGAGGTTATGGGAAGATGTGCCCACGTTGAGCATGAATTATTTGACACTGTAAATCATTATGCGAGATATAAATCGTTAAAGGTTATGCCAAATTGCACCTATATAGCATTAGATTTGTTTGGCAAAAAGAAAACAGTGGGGATTGATGCGTCAGAAATGAGCCTGACTGAATTTAAGGAATTTATAAAGGTGGCAGATGGCAGAGACTTTGTGTTGACGATGCATTCATGGAATTTTATTGATCGACTGTTTTGGAGTGAATCACATGTAGCTAATCATAGGACTAATGAGAGGCTATTCAAAGGAATGGTTGAGATTGTGCGTCAAAGTGGTTATTCTTTTTCTTCCATAGAAGGATATGACTTCGATAGAGAGGGAGCGATTGAGGATATCCGATATAATGCATGCGATACAGTGATGAAGAAGCTTAGATCTTTATTTTTAAATTTCTGGCGTTTTCAACAAATGGCGAAGATTAGTAAGAAGTATTTGATTATATATACAATCTTTTATGTATGTATGTTTTTGGCACTCATTGGTGTGACTTTTATTACTTTACATTAATGAAATATTAAGAGGGTTGATAACTGAATGAGAATTTTTATATGTTGTAACGAAATCTGTTGAAATTAATACATCAGCTTCCATAAGGAACAGTGGGATTATCAGTGGACTAATAGGCTTGGGGCATACAGTTACATTGCTTTATCGCTCCCCGGATAAAAAGCAGTTACTATGATGTTTTCTTTGTTGCCGCAAGGGTGAAGACTTTATATCTCGACGATGGTGGTTCACAGAAGGTTTTGGATTGGTTAAAGAGGAATCCGTTTCTTAAGCCAATTAAGTATGTTGTGAGTAGGTATATTAATAAAAACGGAAATATATGATACGCAGAAATGGATTATTAATCATGTGGATAAAGTGAATTTTGAAGCGTATGATTGTGTTATTTCCTCATCGGATCCTAAATCTTCGCATTTGTTTGTTTACGAAGGAACAGTGAAAAAAAGTAAAAAAGTGAAAAAATGGATACAAATTTGGGGAGATCCATTTTTGGGAGATGTGTCCATAAGCAATAGTCAGAACAGAAGTGAAATTTATAAGGAAGAAATGAAGTTAGTTGGTGCGGCAGATGATATATATTATGTTTCTAAGCCGACCTTAGAAGCACAAAAACGAAACTATCCTGCATATGCTGGAAAGATGCATTGTATTTCGATTCCTTATCTAAAGGAACGAGTATTTCCTCTTCGTGATTTGCAATCTGTCTTTCCGGTAGAGTTATGTTATTGCGGTGATTATCCAAGCAGCTATAGAAATATTAGACCGCTCTACGACGCCATTAACAGTTTAGAAGGTGTACATCTCACAATATGTGGAGCTTCCGACATCAGATTGCCAGAGACGGATAAGGTTACCATATTACCACGGCAAAGTTATAGGAGAGTGGAGGAGATTGAAGAGAAAGCCGATATTTTAGTGCATCTAAGTAATAGCACCGGAACGCAGATTCCCGGGAAAATATATCAGTATTCGGGAACAAATAAGCCGATATTATTTATTTTTGGATGGGGATAAGGATGCAAGCAAAAGTATATTTTCACAATACAAGCGATATGTATTTGCCGAGAATGATTTAAAAGTCTATTTATTTTTGGGATAAAATCTATAATTGTAGGGAAAAAAACGGCAGAGTCCGGTACCCGAGTTTGACAAGAAAAGAATCGTTAGCATGATTTGTTTGGGATGAAAAAGGATGATAATAGATCGTAAAAAAAGGGAATAGCTTACTGATGAGTATGTTTATATCTGAAAGTCTTATTTGCAATATGATTGATAATGTTATCTCTATACCTAAAAATATCTTTTTTTCTGATGTCTTTTCTTGGAGCAATGTCGCTTTATCTAAATAGAAGATTACCTTTAAGCGCAGTTCGTAGAATTGGAATTTCTTGGTTATCCATTTTTTACATTACTGATGCTATCCGCATTTATAAATGGATTTGCTATAGTCTCTAATTATATGTTTTATTTTCTGGTATTCGCATCTGTCGCGGCATTACTTGCTATTCATGACCTGAGTATTACGAGCGTATTTTGAAAAATCTAACACTTATTTATACACTATATTTTGTTATGTATTATGCTCTAATACGACATCGATTTTTTTAAATAGTGGAGAAGACTATTATTATATGTATTCGATGGGAATAGCTTATTCTATGACGACGATTGTTTATCTAGCAATCATATGTTATTTCTTTAGGAGAGATATCCAATTAAGAAATGAGTTCAAACCCTTTTTATATGTAGATGCAGTTATTGCGCTAGCTATTATATTGCTTGACTGTAGGTCTAGAGGACCGGTACTGTGTATAGCGTTTTCACTAGTGCTGATTATATTGATGAAAGTAAAGGGATTAAAGAAATTGCCTGTTGTTATCATTTTAGGAATAGGAACGGCGGTTTGTATTCGTAATTTTCTGCCATTTATAGTGTGGCTTAATAGTTTTCTTATCCGACATGATATATATATAGCAGCACTTGGGAAAGTAATATATCTTAATACTGCACAGGGAGGATTATTAAATGGACGCGGTTTATATTATAGTTTGGCAGTCCGAAAAATCAAAGAAAATATTTTTTTCGGACATGGTGTAGGATATTTTGAGACGTTCGGAATGGGATATGTTCACAATTTACTGTTGGATATTTTACTGAGTGTTGGCGTTATGGGATTGATATTTATAGGAGGATTTTTATATATTATTCCTATAGAATCATGTTTCACTCTAAAAAGATAATGCAAGTGTATATGATTTTATTATTTTTTTGTTGGTATCTTTATATTGTTGCTCGGTTCATCCCTATGGTTATATCCACCTTTTTGGGCATCGGGATGATAAATATTAGTCAAAGAGATAATGTTAGGGTTTATTTTGAATAAATTTTAAAGGAGATAAAAATCATGGTTAATGTTATTGGCTTAGGGTTATATAGGGCTTCCTACTGCTTTAATGCTTGCTTCTCATGGGGTGAAAGTAGTTGGAACAGATTATAACGCGGATCTTGTTTGTACACTTAAATCAGGAAAAACAACTTTTAAAGAGCAAGGGCTGGATGATTTATTTATATCAGCACTAGGTGCTGGTATTACTTTTTCTACAGAGTATCAAGTGACAGATTGCTATATTATTTCTGTTCCGACTCCGTATGATAAGTTCAGCAAGAAGGTTGATGCAAGTTATGTTGTTACGGCAGTAAGGGATGTTCTAAAAGTAGCACCCAAGCATGCCACATTGGTTATTGAGTCTACAGTTTCTCCCGGAACTATAGAAAAAAATGTAAGACCGTTGTTGGAAATTGAAAAGAGGCAAGATATTAACCTTGTTCATGCACCAGAGCGCATTATTCCTGGGAATATGATTTATGAACTTCTCCACAATAATCGGACTATTGGGGCAGATGATACACTTGCTGGGGAGAAGATAAAAGAGCTTTATTCTTCTTTTTGTCGAGGAGAGATTGTGGTAACGGATATTAAAACAGCTGAAATGACAAAGGTTGTGGAGAATACTTTTAGGGCAGTGAATATTGCGTTTGCAAATGAATTAGCCAAGATTTGTCGTCATGCTGATATGGATGTATATGAAATAATTAAAATTTGTAATATGCATCCTCGCGTTAATATATTACAGCCAGGTCCCGGGGTTGGAGGTCATTGTATCTCGGTAGATCCATGGTTCTTGGTAGAGGATTATCCGTCTCTTGCCAATGTTATAGATGAATCTATGAAGACTAATGATGGTATGCCTGATTTTGTTTTGAACCGCATTTACGAGATTATGAACAAAAAGGGATGACGGATATTACGCGTGTCGGTCTTTATGGATTGACATATAAAGAAAATGTTGATGATATGAGAGAATCCCCTACGCTCCAGTTACTTGAAAGTCAAGAACGACATTTGGCAAATGGACTGAAGGTGTATGATCCATTCATAAAAAAGGATGCTGTAAAAAAATCAGTATCATGATTTAGATGTATTTCTTTCGGCGGTTGATTTTGTTGTCATTATGGTGAAACACGATGAAATCATTCAAAATTCAGAAAAGGTTAAGAAATAAGGTGGTTTTGGATTGCCATAATATTATTAGCCAAAAGGATGCGTTCCACATTTAAGAAAGGTGTTGCTAGCTAACGGGTGATAATATGTTACATATTCTTCTTACATTTGATTATGAATTGTTTTTTTCAAATTGTGCGCATTCTGAAAAAACGGTCTTATATGACACAACATCGAGAATAAAAGAAACATTGCTTGAAAAATGATGTTCCCGGAACTTTTTGTTGATACGCCATCTGTTATTAGATATGAAGAGCTTAATTTGCAAGAGTATCCTGAGATGGTAAATAAACAGGTTAACGATTTGCTAGATTCAGGTATGGATATACAGTTACATATTCATCCGATTTGGTTTAGGGCTGAATACAATAATGATGAAGGATGGTCTTTCAACCAAAAATATTATTCGTTAAATTCTTTTCGTAACGTAACAGAGCTTATTAGTCGTTCAAAAATAAATTGGATCAACTTGCAAATGAAAATCATAATTACAAATGTTGCGCTTTTTCGAGCGGGAGGTTTTTGTCTGACACCAGAGCGAGAAGTGCTTTTGCAGTTGAGAAAAGAAGGGATATGGATTGATAGTTCTGTGTGTTCAGGAATTAAAATGGAGGCAGTAGGACAGTCTTATGATTGGACAAGAGCAAAAGAAGTGCAGCAGTGGATGTTTGACTACACTAAAGGTGTCTTAGAAAAACCGAAGGAAAAGATATGATGTATGAGATTCCAGTTGGGACATATTCGAAAGTTCCACAAAAATGGTTTTTATACTCATTGGCATCCAAAATTGAATTATCCTCCATTGAAAGGAAAACCATCGCCGGTTATGCCTTTAGTTAGACAAAATAAGATAAAAAAAATTTTTGATAGAATACATGCATCACTTACCACTCCAATATTATTTAGTACAGACTCTCTTCATGCTAATGCGTTGTATGAAATAGTGAAATATTTAGAAAAAGAATCATAAAGGAGAGATATACATTTGTTCTATAGGACATCCAAAGTTTTCTAGTGATGAGTGCATGAACAATATGGGCTTATTTTTGAAAAAGTAAAGAAAGGTTGCCCCAATGTGGATTTTTATTACTATGCGTGATGCATGTGAACAATTGCAAAAAAATAAATACCAATATTTGTAAACAGAGAAAAAGCATAAAAATGGAGTGAAGAAAAAAATGCAGATAGCGCGTAGTTGGAATGAGTTATCATCAGATGTAAAAAGAAGTCTTATTAATGCGAATATATTATTCTTCAAAATATGAAGATTTTGAAAAAAATAGGGGAAATAGCTGTCTATACGTGTACAATGCAACAGCCATTATAGTAATTACAATATGGAACAGATTTTTTTTTAGGTGGGGAGAAATGCCAATAGAGCCATTTTATTTTCATCGATTTAAGGGAGCTGAAGTTGAAAGACACTTTCTTGATGAAGTTATAAAGTTCACTATTGGTAGGGAATTTCAATGGTTGGGGGCTTCGGGCACGGCAGCAACTTTTCAAGCTTATCCGACACAATCTGTAAGAATACCGTTTGGTAATTATATCGTGGATTTATCAAAGCGAGAGGAGGAAATCTTTTCGAGGCTTGATGGGAAATGTAGAAATATGGTAAGGCGAGCAGAGAGAGAGGGAGTGGCAATTATTCATGGAGGGAAAGAACTTTTAGATAGATATATGGCAGTTGATCTTGAGACTTGGAGTAGAAGCCATCTGAAGGGGCATGCCAACTCTGAGTATATGAACTATTTATCTTCCTTTGGGGATAACTGTAGGATTTATTTAGCTGAAAAAGAAAATGTTGTTCAAGGAGGTGCTTTTATTTATTTTTAATAGCGTAATGAGTTATTATTTATATGGTGCCTCTATTAGTAGGCCATCGCCAGGAGCTTTAAATCTGCTTCAATACAGTGCAATGCTGGACTTTAAATCGGAAGGTGTAAGATTCCATAACTTTGTGGGATGTAGAATAAACGAAGATTCTGATAGTAAGTATCATGGAATTCAGAGATTTAAGAGATCCTTTGGTGGTAAGTTAGTGAAAGGTTATATGTTTAAAAGATACGGATAGTTCGAAGTTTTTATAGCTTGTTTAAAATTTTATATCAATTAAAAATCATGGAAAGAATAACCAAAAATGATATTATTGACCAAGAAATTTCGAAGTGGGGCGAATTAAATTAAAGTAGTTATGCATTATTATGGTGTGCGTTTACTACAAAAATAGTATATATATTTATGTAATGTAAAAATTTAGGATTTATTAGATGTATAATTTATATAAAAGGGTTGATTTTTTTACTCAATATAGTGGGAATAGGAAATGGAGAAAATTGTTTTTTTATTTAAAAAGAGTTTCATATAGGCGGAGCTCAGCTATTAATTGTACGTATGGCAAAAAGCTTGTTGAGCTTGGAAAAAGTGTTTCTATAATTGGTATATTCGAAGATGAAAATATCTTTAAGTCCATAAATGAAGCAGGAATAAAAGTAGTAACAATAGAGAAATGGGATAATGATTATATTGCAAGAAGGATAGTAAGAAGTGAATGCGATTCTGCACAAGTAATTACAATGAGCTGGCAGGACTATTGCAGAGTGGTATATTTAAAAGGCAATATGCATCATGTTATTTTTTTATGCAACTCACAGAAATGATTTAATTAATGCGTCCAAAAATAGAATTAAAATAGTGGAATACATTAATAAAAATGATAGTGAAAAAGCGATTAAAAACACTTATAAAGAGAAAGACTATTGTGCTATAGATGAAGACACAGTGGATGCATCATTAAACTATTATTGCTTTTTCAGAAAATTTAGCTAAAGAGTTTAGAATTTTGAGAATAGCGATAGACAATGATGAAGATGATGATAATAAATATCAGTTAGATTTAAGGTTTGGAGATCGTAGTTTTTAGAGTTCTTAGCATAGCACGAGCAGATTTTTCCTTTTAAGGGATATTTGATGGGCTTGGTTGATTGTATGAGATTGAGAATTTTTTTCATCGAATACAGTACTTGAGATTGTCTCTGCAGGAGAAGATCAAGAAAAGTTAGAAAAAAAGTTGAAGAGTGTGATGAGGGGACAAGGAAGAGAATAAAACTTTATGGAAAAAAATAAATTATAATGACTTGGAAATGCTGTACAAAAGAAGCAAAAGTATTTGTGGGTCTCGAACTGCACTTCTTGACGCTGCAAAGTATGGAATTGTTTCTATTCCTGTTGTAGCTTATACTTATAATGTTGAGTCACAGGGTTTTTCATGATGATTATAGACGGATTGTGGCAAAGAAGGGCAGCCTTCAGGACTTCAAGAAATGTATAGAGTGGGTTGAAAAATTAAACAAAGAAAATATATTCTTTGCTACAAAAATAAACGATTAATAAAAGAAAAATTATAGTACGAGTAAAGTCGTACTTGAGCTTATGGGGCTCCTAGATGGAAGTGCCAAAAATGATGATTTATTTTCAAAGGTGTAAATTATCATATTTATTTTATAAAAATGATAGTGCTGATTAAACATTTTTGATAGATTTTAAAGTGAAAAATTATTATGAATAGCGTAAGACGGTGAAGGGGGTATTGATGCAAGTAATGAAGTATGTTTTTCAGCCGCATGGAGACGAGCGAGGGCAACTTGTAGCGCTCGAAGAATTTAAAGACATACCTTTTCACATAAAAAGGGTTTATTATATGTATGATACAGGCGAAAGGGTTGTAAGGGGGTGTCACGCCCATAAGTCCTTGCAACAAATTTTGGTATGTATTCATGGGAGTTGTAAAGTACGGTTAGACAATGGACATGAAAAGAAAGTGATTCCACTTGAAAAACCATATGAGGGTTTATATGTTTCTAATGCCATGTGGAGAGAAATGTTTGATTTTTCAACTGATGCGGTTTTAATGGTGCTGGCGTCTGAACTATATGATGAGAATGATTATATACGAAGCTATGATGAATTCATAGAATATTTGAAAAACTGTAGTGATACCACAACTACAGAGGAGGCGAGAAGATGAAGGTTCCATTTGTTTCATTTTTACCAATGCAACAAGAACTGGATAAAGAGCTTAAAGCGGCATTTGAACGCGTTTTCTCTCGCGCATGGTACATAGGAGGTGCTGAAGATGTTTCTTTTGAAAAAGCATTTGCGCACTATTGCGTTGCTAAGTATTGTATTGGGGTAGGCAATGGACTAGATGCGCTTATGCTCATTTTAAAATCGTTAGATATTGGTAAAAATGATGAGGTGATTGTACCTTCGAATACATATATTGCTACAGCTTTGGCTGTTACATATGTAGGAGCAACACCTGTATTTGTCGAACCTGATATAAGGACTTATAATATTAATCCCAGTCTTATAGAAGATGCTCTTACAAAAAAAACAAAAGCAATTTTACCGGTTCATCTCTATGGACAGGCTTGCCGAATGGATTTGATACTTGAGATTTCAAGAAAATATGGTTTAAAAGTGATTGAAGATTGTGCGCAAGCGCATGGGGCAACATATAAAGGACAAAAAGTAGGTACGTTTGGGGATGCTGCTGGCTTTAGTTTTTATCCGGGAAAGAATTTAGGAGCTCTGGGTGATGCGGGGGCGGTTGTGACCAGTGATAAGAAAATAGCAGATAGAGTTCGCGCTTTAGGGAATTATGGATCAGATTATAAATATCATCATATCTATAAAGGCAGTAATAGTCGATTGGATGAGCTACAGGCTGCATTCTTATCTGTGAAACTTTCAACTTTGGACAGGATGAATGCAGAGCGGAGAAGAATTGCACAGATGTATACAGAAAGAATAAACAATCCTAAGATAATTAAACCTTTTGTTAATTCTGAGACAGAACCAGTTTGGCATATTTATGCAATTCGATGTAAAGAAAGGGATAAACTAGAGGAATACTTGAATGTTAAGGGAGTTTCAACGAATCGCCATTATCCGATACCCATTCATCTACAAGAGTGTTACACAGATTTAGGCAAAAAGAAGGGAGATTTTCCAGTTGCAGAGGAAATTAGTGAAACCGAACTAAGCATTCCTATATATTATGGAATGCAAGAAAATGAAGTGCAGTATGTAATAGATTTACTTAATGATTTTTGACGGAGAAAAAAATTTATGAAGAAGATATTAATTGCTGGAGCTGGAGGCGCGCCTTCCGAAGGAGTTATTGAATCATTGTTAAAAAGTGACCAACATGAAGAAGTGATAGGTATGGGGGCTGTTCCCACTGATTTAATAATGTCTAAGGCATTGAGGAAGTATTTGGTTCTCTATGCTAATGAAGAAACATATAAAAGTGTGCTTTTAAAAGTCTTAAAAAAAGAAAGGCCAGATTTAATTCATTTTCAGAATGATTTGGAGGTATTTTATGCATCCCAGATGAGAGATGATATTATTGACTTAGGCACACGGGTTTTTATGCCACGCCATGAAGTAATAGAGACTTGCGTAAGTAAGTGGAAATCATGGGAAGCGTTTAAGCGGGCGGGACTTAAAGTTCCAGAAAACTATTTTATCAAGGACGATAAAGATTTAAGGATGGCTTTTGATGAACTCGGTAATAAAGAAGGAATGATTTGGATTAGAGCGGAAGCAATGTCTGGAGGAGGAACAGGCTCAATACAAACCAATGATTATGAAATGGCACATGCTTGGATAAATAGGTATCATGGTTGGGGAGGTTTATTGCGGCAGAACTACTTTACCAAAGAAACAATCACATGGATGTCGATTTGGTATAAAGGTGAACTTATTGTAGCACAAACCCGAAAAAGAGCTGGTTGGATTCATGGGAATCGATCTGTATCTGGTGTGACAGGAGTAACGAAAGTGGGAACTACATACACGGATGATAAGGTTACAAAGATTGCTCAGTCTGCTGTTTATGCGGTTGATGCAAATCCGCATGGTATATACGGGGTTGATATGACATATGATATGGATGGGGTTCCCAATCCAACGGAGATAAATATCTCAAGATTTTTTTACAACAATTAGATTTTTCACAGAGGCGGGGTTGAATATGCCAGTTATTTTTAAGGATTTAGCTTTGTATGGAAAAACCATGTTTGGATAAAATATTAAACCCTTTACCTGACGGCCTTATGTGGCTTAGAGGAATGGATCAGGAACCTATGCTTGCTAATAAAAACAATGATAGAAAAGGGGATTATTGTACTATAATAACTTCCTTTTATAAATTAATTTAGTTTCGTAAGGAGTCATTATTTGATGAATGTTTTCGGAATTAATTGTTGAATGCTTAAAAAGGTGTGGAGTCAAATATGTTTTTTGGCTATCAAGGTGGAAAGCGTTACCCATATTATAGATGCTATATCAAGGTGTGAAGGAATAGATTATATTCAAAACTATCATGAACAAGGCTCTGCGTTTAGTGCGGATGCGTACGCGAGGGTAAGCAGTGAGGGATTGGGAGTTGCTATAGCTACAAACGGTCCGGGTGCTACGAATTTGATTACTGGAATGGCGAATGCGTATTGTGATTCAATTCCGGTGCTATTTCTCACTGGTCAAGTTCATACGTGGATGATGAAAGGAAATTCAGCTTGCAGACAAAATAGTTTTCAGGAAATTGATATCATTTCTTTGGCTAATTCGGTAACAAAGTATTGTGTCACGATTAAAGATGCTAAAGATGTGATGCCTTGTTTAATGCATGCGGTAAAACTTGCAAAGTCTGGAAGAAAAGGCCCGGTATTATTAGATATTCCCATCGATATTCAAATGGCTGAAATTGATGAACAAGTAATAGACTGGAACAGTGTTGAATGCAGGGAGGCTGGAGATGAGGATAATAAAGATGTTGCATTGTCACTTATGGCAGAAGAATCGTTTAAGAGATTAGAGTCTTGTCAGCGGCCTTTATTTTTGTGTGGTGGTGGATTGAACTTTGATGCGAAGAAATATGTCGAGTTTCTTGCTAAGAGATGTAATATCCCAATTGTCTGCTCACTAATGGGACTTGACAGGTTTCCACACGAATTAGACCAGTTTATTGGGTTTATTGGGGTGTATGGCAATAGATATGCTAATAAAGCGATACAAGAATGTGATTTATTAATTGTAATTGGATCTAGGCTGGATCAAAGAATTACAGGAAAGAATATAGAGGACTTTGCTAAAAATGCTAAAGTAATACATATCGATATAGATAAAACGGAATTGCGACACAAGATTAGTGAGGATCAGAGTATAAATTGTGATGCAGCAAGCTATTTAATGCAATTGAGTGAGCGGGTTAATCTTGCTGAAAAATTTGATTTTTTTCAAGCTGGCTCAACAGAGTACTAGAAATAAAAGGCAAGTACCCGGCTGATAAAGAAAAAAGAGATAAAGGGATTAATCCGGTCTCTTTTTTTGCTTCTTTGGGGAATGTATTGCCTCAAAATAGTATTGTCTCAGCTGACGTTGGACAAAATCAGATGTGGGTTGCACAGGGATTACGAGTTTATAATAAAGAGTTTAGATTGCTTAACTCAGGTGGACTGGGGGCCATGGGATATGCCCTACCTGCTAGCGTAGGGGCATATTTTGCAAGACAGTCTGATAAAATAATAGCAATTATGGGTGACGGAGGAATGCAGATGAATATCCAGGAACTCAATTTGATTTCTAAGAGTAGACTCCCAATTTGTATTTTTGTCATTAATAATCATTCACTTGGAAATGATTAGGGACTTGCAAAGAGAAGTATTATAAACAAAATTATGAAGGAACAATTAAAGGTTTTTTTCCGGCTCGATAGAGGGCATTGCAGAAGCATATCACATTAAGTATAAAAAGAATATCCTATTTAGTTTCTGAACAAGAGCTAGAGGACTTGTTACATGAGGATAGTGCACTAATTATTGAGGTGAATATTCCTCCGGAAACATATATAGCGCCGGAACTTCTAGGGATGAATCTGATTGATGCACAAGATCCCTAAGTCCTAGAAAAGAGGGAATTATGAATATTTTTAGTGACTGGAGCTTCAGGCTTTTTGGGGAAGCGCTTCTAGATTATATTACAAAGAAAAACTTATTTGTTAATGACCGAGTCTATTTGCTAACAAGTAAAAAGCAGAATATACAAAAAACTTTGATTGTTTGTTTTATGACGACTATGCTTTTAAATATATCCATGTTTAGAAAACAGGGAGTACAATCAATCGATTTGGTATTCCACTTGGGTGCAGCAACACCAAAAACAAATAAGGAATATAGTGATTTATACTTGGATAAGTATGCCTTTTAATGTGGTATATACAAGCAATTTGCTTAGTAGTTTGCCTTCAATTCCCCAAAAGATTGTATTTTTCCAGTTCTGTTTCTGTATATAAACAAGGATCATCGGGTGAGAATTTAGAGATTGGTAGTCGGGAAGGTTATGGGTGGTCGAAATTAATGAGTGAAAAGTATATTAAAGAAGTATGCAAAAAAGAATAATGTAGATTTAAAAATATTGCGGTTTGGGCAGATGTATGGAGAAGGAGAAGAAAGGGGATATGAAAAAATAATATCCACGTTCGTACGAAAAATTATGAATGGTGAAAGGCTTACGATTTTTAGCGATGGCACAATAAAACGGAGTCAGCTATATGTATACGATGCCGTAAAATATATACTAGGAGCTGCAAAAGATAATTCAAAATGGGAGTGTGTTAATGTTGCAGCAGAGAAAGCAATATGTTTAAATGACATAATCAGGATGATTGAATCCTGCTTGGGCAAGAAAGCATTAATTAGTTATATAGATAAACAAGATACTGAAGATGTGGTTTATGATATGTCTTATAGAAATAAAAATATTTCCAGATATACATGAGACATCTTACGATGAGGGAATAAACAATTATTGTAAATATTATTTGCGAAGTCACTGAATTGAAGGCAATTAGGATAATGAGCTTTTTCACTGCATTTTTTTATAATAGGGATAAGGAGTTAAATGAATAGAAGAAAGCTTTTATTTGAAAACTTTTTTTGTTTATGGAATTGGTGTGTAATAGCAAAGCTAATTCCATTTATTATGTTACCTGTTGTGACTTATTTTTTTGCCGAATGAAACATACTTTGGTGTAAATGACCTTTATATACAATAACATCCCTATGTTGCACAGTGGGGATGATTGGGATGACAGATACGGCATTTTCGGTTTTTCTTTGATGAAGATGATATGGAGTATAAAAAAACAGATATGTTCAACAAGTAGTATGATATCCCCTACTATTCACAGGAGTTTCTGTTATTTTTACTGTTAGTGTCTGGACATTTTCTGCTAAAAAAATATGGTTCTGATAAGTATTATTTCTTGATATACTTCAATGCGTTTGGCATCGTAATGAGCAATATATCCAGTTTTTTATCGTTGCCGACAAGAATGCAAAACCAAAGGAAGATTTTTTTGGTGGTGAACTCGATAATGCCTCTTGTAACATATCTAGTAGCTATTGTATTGATTATAAGGGGTTTTATATAAGTGCGTTACCCTTAGCGGCGGTGACAGCATCAGGCTTGTCTGCCTTGGTATTTGGTGTATTAAATAGCAAGTGGTTTTCCATAAGGAAAGTTAATTTTAAATTACTTAGGCCTCTTATAAGGTACGGACTTCCTCAGATGCCACAGCATTTAATGTATTATGTGATGAATACAAGTGACAAGTGGATGATAGCTGTTTTTTTAGGGCAACGCTTTAATGGTCTGTATGCCGTGGGGGCAAAGTTTGGTCAAGTATCCCAACTGATTTATTCTGCTTTTGTAGGCGGATGGCTGTATTATCGTTATGCCACAATGGATGAGCCTGATCAGGTAGATAATATCAGCAGAATATTTGAATTTTTTTATCATTTATTTCGCTATCTGCTTTTTATTGTTTCTTGCATGGTTTCTAGATTTGTAATTGATTTTGCATTTTAGAAATATTTATGCCGATTCTTTTATTGTCATTCCTTATTTGTTTTTGCCCCTTTAATACAGATGCTTTTTCAAATTGCTGGTGGGCAGTTTGATGTTATAAAAAAATCATGGGAAATAATATGTTATTTTTGGCTTCTGGAGCAATTAGCAATATTTACTTTAATTATATTCTTATTCCTAAAATTGGTATAGAAGGGGCGGCGATTTCTACCGTTATTGGGTATTTTATTACACTTTTTATTATGCATGATATTTTTGCGTTAAGATGAAAATGCTTCAAATCAAGAAAAAAATTTTTTTGTGACGATTCTTGTTACATTTACTTTTTATAATATGGAGAGGTAATATAGGGATCCCACTTGTATATTTATCTGTTGGCGCCATAGCATTATCCACTTTACTGTATTTGTATAAAAGAGATTTAAAGGAAATTGTGTTTCATAAGAGAAAGAAAAGTTATGAGGCAGTAGAATGAATATTGTATTTGACTTTGATGGAACTATAATTGACGCATCTGAAAGGCTTTATAGGCTGTTCCAAGATTTAGTTCCTCGGAGCGCGTTATCAAAGGAAGCATATTGGGCATTAAAGAGAAACAAGATTAATCATAATATGATTATAAGGCAGTTGTATCCGGATGTAAATTATGATTTATTTTTATACAAAGTGGATGAAACAGATAGAAACAGAAGAGTATTTGTCTTATGACAAAAAAATTATCCGGATACCGTGGATGTATTGAATTGTGTGTTTCGAAGACATACATTGATTTTATTAACTGCACGTCAGTCAAAGGAAAAACTAGCATGGGAGTTAAATGGTATGGGTATCAATCATTTTTATAAAATTCTGTGTACAGAAGGAAAGGTAGGGAAGAAGCAAAAAAATTAGAAGAGGCAATATTCTCGGGTGAGATTTCTAAAGAGAAAAGTGATTTATTTGTTAGTGATGTAGGAAAAGATTTACTTATTGGCAAGGAGAAAGGCTATAAAACTATTGCTATTACACATGGATTTATGTGCTTTGAGAAACTAATGGAGTATGAACCGGACTATATTATTAATGAATTGAAAGATTTATTAAAAATCATACCCATATAGGGAAGTTACAATGGAAGTCTTCAGAAAATTACAAACTTATCATTGCACTAATTTTTAAATTGTGATGACTTGTAAGAGATATAGAGTGAGAAGGTTTATGAATTAGAACAAGAGGATAGCTCATAAAAAGCATATCTATATATCGCTTGTATTTCAAACGATTAAGATTAACTGTAAAATCAAAAAGATCCAAGGAGAAGTCAATTAAATGAAAAAAATAATGTGCGTATTTGGAACGCGCCCAGAGGCTATTAAGATGTGCCCTCTTGTGTTGGAAATGAAAAAGAAAAAACTCTCGAAGTGCTTGTGTGCGTAACGGCGCAGCATCGTCAGATGCTAGATCAGGTTCTCAACACATTCGGAGTGATTCCGGATTATGATTTAAATATTATGAAGGACAGGCAGACGCTTTTCGACATCACAATCAACATTTTAAATGGTATTAAAGAAGTTTTAGAAAAAGAATCTCCGGATGTAGTCTTAGTTCATGGGGATACTTCTACCACCTTTGTGACAGCGCTTGCTTGTTTCTATCTCCATATTCCCGTGGGACATGTTGAAGCAGGCTTAAGGACATACGATATATATAGTCCTTATCCGGAAGAATTCAATAGAGAGGCGGTGTCCATCGTATCACAATATAACTTTGCGCCGACGATGCTTGCTAAGGAAAATCTACTTAGCGAGGGAAGGTGTGCAGAGAAAATATTTGTGACAGGCAATACCGTTATTGATGCAATGCAACATACAGTTAGTAAAAATTACTTTCATCCGGAGCTTGAATGGGTGGGCGATAGTAAACTTATTTTTATTACAGCACATCGGCGTGAGAATCTTGGGGAACCGATGCACCACATGTTCAGGGCCATCAGAAGAGTACTAGATGAGCATCCGGATTGTAAGGCAGTGTACCCAATTCATATGAACCCTGTTGTACGAGAGGCGGCAAAGCAAGAGCTTAGTGGATGTGATAGAATACATATTATTGAACCAATAGAGGTCGTTGATTGCCATAACTTTGAAGCGAAATCCTTCCTGTGCCTAACTGACTCTGGAGGCATCCAAGAGGAATGCCCTTCGTATGGAGTTCCGGTCCTTGTCATGCGGGATACTACTGAACGTCCTGAGGGCATTGAAGCGGGTACATTGAAACTTGTAGGGACAGATGAGAAGAAAATATATAGGGCGTTTAAACTACTTCTGGAAGATAAAGAGGAATACGAGAAAATGAGTAAGGCATGTAATCCCTATGGGGATGGTCATGCTTGTGAAAGAATTGCGGATATTTTAGAAGGAAAAATGTTTCATCCATGGATATTGTAGGAAGTTAATTTTCTAGGAGATTCAGAAATACGCTCTAGATTTCTTATTACTTTCTTAATATTCACCTTAAGAACTTCGTAATAATTCGTTTTTGCTTTGTAATAGACATATCGGCAAGCATACGCTATATTGAGAAAGTCACGAGGAAAACCCCTAAGAACAAAAGAAAACAGTCTTTTGTTATAAAAAACTTGAATCGATTAGAAAAAGGGTTTATAATCGTCACGCAACTTGGATTATTCCATAAATAAAAAAGGAGAGTGCATTTATTATGAGAAAGCAAACAAAATTGGTTGCAGCTTTATCTGCAACAGCTTTTACTTGCAATCGGCGCTTCAGCTGTAAGCTTTGCTGCTGGTTGGAACAACACAACAGGTACATGGCAGTATTTAGATAACGATGGCAACCCGGTTGCTGACGCTTGGAAGAAGTCCGGAGACTATTGGTTCTATCTTGGATCCGATGGAAACATGGCTACAAACGAAGTTGTACAGAACAACAACGATTACTACTATGTTAACCAGGACGGCGCTATGGTTACCAATCAGTGGGTAGCTTTCGATACTGATTCCAGCGACACCGGTGCTGACCACAGATGGATGTACTTCGGCGCAGACGGTAAGGCTTACAGAGACAGCAATGATAAGATTACCCTTTCCGATATCAAAACCATCAATGGTAAGAAGTATCTCTTCGACCAGGAAGGCTATATGCTTTATGGCTGGCTTGGCGAGGATTCTGCTCTAAAGATTGATGAAACTGCTTGGCAGGATGCTAACTACTATTACGGTGGGTTTGATGACGGTTCCGCTCAGCACGGTTGGGTTCAGCTGACTGTTCTGGATTCAGAGGGAAATGACACTACTGCTTGGTTCTACTTTGACGACAACGGTAAGATGACCAAGAACGGTAGAAAGACTATCAATGGTAAGACTTACTACTTCCGTCCGGATGGCCGTATGATTGAAGAATGGTCCAATGCGAGAAAGACCAGTGTTACTCCCAATGAGATGCTTCCTGCTGTTTCTGGATCCAATCTCGGTCTCGTTTATGTAAACGGTGATGGCGGTGCTAGAAAGAACCAGTGGATTTGGGCTGTTCCGAGTGAGAAGTTGGATGAGAATGATTACAACGACGACAGCTACTCCTGGTGGTGGGCTGACAACAGCGGTAAGGTTGTAAAGAATACTGTAAAGAGAATCAAAAGCAAGTTCTATGCTTTCGATAAGCTTGGACGTATGCTCTCCGGTTTACAGGTATCTAGCGATGGACGTACTAACTTTAAGGCTGAAAGTCATGCCGGCACAAAGATTGGCGATATGGAACTTGCCGATTACCTTGGGTCTACCTTCGATGGCGGAGTCTACTACTTCTCCGGCGATTATGAGAAGGATGGTTCTAGAAAGACCGGTTATCAGAAGGTTAGCTTCGTAGATGATGATTATCAGATGTACTTCTTGAACAATGGTAAGGCTGCTAATAACTTCCAGTCTAAGATTAAGAAGTATGTTAACAAGGGTGTAGTTCTTGCTGCTGACAACGATACTTCGAACTATGGTTATATCGCTGTTAATTCCTCCAACAAGAATGAGTTGGCTGGCAATACTACAGTAGTAGAATATGCTAACGGAAATACACTTCCTACCGGAACAAACGTATTGGTTAACGCTGCCGGAACTGTTCAGAAGAATAAGTTCAACTTAAGAGACGCTAACGACGTTTACTATGTAACAGATAAGGACGGTGTTATCGTTTACGCTAGCTACAAGAAGCTTTACAGTGTTGGTGGTGCAAATACAGAGCGCCCGGTATCCGTTCCTATCACAAGAAACGGTAATACAATTACTTACTACACAGAGTAAGCTGTACAGTAAAGTGTTTAAAGAGCTCCCGAGAGGGGGCTCTTTTTATTTGCTAATAGGGAAGTGGCATATAGGGTGAATAAGAATAATTTTGCTTAATATATTGTAGAGGATTGATGGAAAAGGTCTGCTATAACGGGTTATAGGACAAGATGTGCTGATAAAAATGCTGTAAGTCCTTGTACAGTAACAAGTTAGGAACGCTTATTACTGAGTAATACTATTGAATATTCCAGTGAGTCAGAGTCACTATTCCATAAAAAACGGAAACGGTCTGTCCGATTATCGCAACTCAATCTGAAATTGAGTCAGCAGAATATTGTAGTTAGCTGTGGTGCCACAAAGAAAACAGTTAACAAAATCCTTAAGGTTGCCAGTGAGAAAAATATCCCATGGTCATTCTTAACTTAAATATTGTATGTTAACTTAAAGAGAGTTATAATACAGAAAAAGAGTTAAGATTATGGGTGATAACATGGAATATCTCAATAAAGTTCTTGGAGTTAAGGTTATCTATAAGGATGTAGAGTTTAAGCATTTGCCTAATTTTATAGCCACAAGGTATCGCTTACAGTTAGTGTCTATGAATGAACAGAAGATAATTTTTCTTTATCCTAAGACAGAACTGGAGCAGATTGAAGTGCTGAAAAAGCATATTGCTCGGATACAGAAGAATGAGAACTTGCCCGTTGTGCTGGTGCTAAAGGAACTTAGCTTTCGCCAGAGAGAATATTTGATTCGAGAGAAGATTCCATTTGTTGCAGATGGAAAACAAATTTATTTGCCCTTTATGGCAGTGTATTTGCAGGAAAGGTGCAGCGCGGAAAAAATACCGCGGGAAGAAATACTTCCATCGGCGCAAATGCTTCTTCTGCATTTCGTTTATGGAGGCGCACAGGAATTATCTACAAGTCAAGCTGCAAAGGACTTGGAACTGACACCTACTTCTATATCAAGGGCATCGAGACAGCTTGAAGAAATGGGACTATTGCATATCAGGAAAGTCGGTGTACAGAGGATTATGCAATCTGAAGAATCTCCTAAAACCCTGTTTCAAAAAGCAGGAGATAAGTTACTGAATCCAATAAAACGAACGGTTTATATTCCGAAAAAATACGTGGGGACAGATTTGCTGGAAAGCGGATATTCGGCATTAGCAGAGTATTCCATGCTGAACGAACCGAATGTCAGATCTTATGCGGCAGAAAGAATCTCTCAATGGAAAGATGTTACGACCAATAGCTTGCAGAATTCCAGGGTGCAAGTGGCTGTAGAGATGTGGAGATATAATCCACGAAAATTGTCCACACGAAATACTGTAGACGAGCTTTCTTTGGCATTGACATTGAGGGAAGATGCGGATGAACGGGTTGAAGAAGCAGTAGAAGAAATGCTGAATAAACTGTGGAGGAGGATAGATGGTTGCAGGAATAGATAGCTTTATTTCACACGAAAGTGGGATGCCATTCAGCTTCCTAAAGATGCAGTGCTAACACCGTTACCGATGGACGATAATATTTCAAGTCTGTCTGCTATTCTTTTAGACAATGAATTCTACGAATTTTTGAAGCAGAGGAAAGTCGTTGTTGATGGATCCTACCGCTAAGATAGTGGCTCCCCAAGGAGTTTATGCCGATATTCAAGAGTTTGTCCAGCGCATGAAAAATGAAAACGTGGATATTAAGCAGCTGGGAGTGGTTAGCAGAACAAAGGAGAAGATTCTGGAAGAATTGAAAGGAATGTATGAGACTCTTTAAATAGATATTTGAACAGACAAGGGCTTTGATCTAACGCAGGGGGATATGCATGAAAGATGATTTGATGTTTGACAAAGATTTATTTCTCTCTTTATGTGGAAAGTATAATGTTGAATTGAGTGATACTCTTGTCCGTCCTATGATGAAAGCGGGATCAGAGTTGCATGATATTACGAATCATGATATAAACCGTGTATTTGCACCGAAGCAGACCTATTTTTTTCTGATTATGGAAAGCGAATTTCGAATAGAAGAAATAGCAACAGATGATCTGGAAATCTAACAATCTATCAATAAAATAATGTATACAGTAATATAAAACAAAAAAATTGGATATTTTTTTATTGAATATATGTAAAAACAATGATACTTTATCTCTGTGTGAGGAGGTTGTTTTTATGTTAATAGAGTTTCGCTTTAAAAATTATCGTTCTTTTCGTGATGAATCAATCCCTATCTATGGAAGCAACAGGGCTGGGCTATTTAAAGAGTGTATTGATTCCTTTGACTTCGAAAAATGAAATTACTTCCTGCGTGTGCTATATATGGAAAAAAATGGAGGGAAAAAAAGCAATGTTGTTCGCGCTTTTTTTGGCTTGCAGTACAGTTTATTCGTAATGCACAAAGAACGCAGCATGAAAAAGCATCGATACCGGTGCGTCCTTTTTACTAAATGATTATTCTAAAAATGAACCAACTACTTTTTGATTTTGAGTATACATTCAAAGGACAGAGATTTTGGTATGGCTTTTTCTGCTACAAGAGAAAAATAATTTCAGAGTATTTGTACCATTCACCAAAAGGACAGAAAGCGTTGGTGTTTCTGCGTGAGGGGAGATATTTTTCTTTTACAGAAGACAAGACCAGACGCAAGCTGATTGGAGAAATGGTTGCAGACAATCAATTATTTTTCTCTGTTGCGTGCACAATGAACGATGCTTCTTGCATGGAGGCAATGCAGTGGTTTAGAAATCAAATCTATTTTTCTAGAGACTTTGCTGAGATGCCTGCCCAGTTGTTGGAGTATTATGAGGATCCGTTTATGCTTGAGGCAATTTCGAAATATGCGAAAGCTGCTGATTTAGGGATTCAAGATATGCAGTTTGAAATGAATAATCAGGAGATAAATGGGAATAATAGTTTACCGACGGATATGCCTGATGAGTTAAAAAAAGGTTTGACCGGCTTTATGCAAGCGCTGACAGAGTCTTCGACCAATGGAGAGATTTTATTAAAGCTCCAGGAGGTAGTAGCAAAAACGAAGCATACCGGAGTAAATAAAAATGGTGAGCGTGCTTTGTATCAATTAGAATTGGCTGATGAATCAGATGGAACCAGAAAATTAATGTCGCTTGCACCTGCTGTTGAGTCGGCTTTAACTACTGGTGGAGTTCTGGTTATAGACGAAATTGAGAGAGAACTACATCCGGTTTTGGTTCAATATATCATTTTCAAAATTTCAGAGTAAAACTACAAATCCGTTAGGAGCACAAATCATATTTACAACGCATAATACAGAGCTGATGAATATGGAAATTTTAAGGAAGGATCAGATTTACTTTGCCGATAAAGAAAATTCGGATGGTGTTTCAGAGTTATATAGTATTAGTTTTTCTCTACAAGAACGAGCGATAACATTAGAAAAGCATATTTTGCAGGAAAATTTGGCGCGATACCGAATGTTGAATTGGAGGAGGTGACCTGATGCCTCGCCAATTTAGAAAAGAAAAACCATATATTGTGGTGTTTTGTGAAGGAAAAAGTGAACAGGCTTATATTTAAGGAACTTAAAAATATGACATTCCGTCTTTTTGAAGATTGTGACGAAAAGAAACAACTGGCTTTGTGAACATTGCTATACATTCTCTACGGTTTTGAAGCGATAGAGTTTCTGGAAGGTATAGATCCGCCGTTTCGAAACCGTAAGAACTT
>BNJU01003204.1_pt1 | contig 77444 bp, 116 predicted proteins | sample 8539281 | NCBI WGS metagenome assembly BNJU01 (sample SAMD00202456, study PRJDB9452) | human saliva metagenome | isolation source: human saliva | place: Japan
GCGAGGACGTTGCGCTCGATGCGTGCCGTGAGGTCGTCGGTGGGCTCGGCGACGAAGGCACGACCCGTGACGGTCTCATACAGCTCGATGTAGCGGTCGGAGACGCTCTTGCAGTACTCCTCGGTCATCTCGGGGACGACTTCGCCGTCACGGCCTTGGAAGCCGTTCTTGATGAGCCACTGGCGGACGAATTCCTTGAGAGCTGCTTCTGCTCTTCGCCACGCTCGAAGCGCTCTTCGTAGCCTTCGGCATAGAAGTAGCAGGGAGGAGTCGGGCGTGTGGATCTCGTCGATGAGGTAGATCTTACCGTCCTTCTTCCCGAATTCGTACTTCGTGTCGACGAGGATCAGAGCCACGCTCACGTGCCATCTCCTGACCACGCTTGAAGAGAGCGTAGGTGTAGGCCTCGAGCTGCTTGTAGTCTTCTTCGCTGACCAGACCCGTGCGGATGATCTCCTCGCGGGAGATATTCTCGTCGTAGCCGACATCTTCCTTCGTGGTGGGGGTGATGATGGGCGAGGGGAAGCTTCGTTCTCACGCATGCCGTCAGGGGAGCTGGATACCGCAGAGGGTGCGTTCGCCCGCCTTGTAAGCACGCCAAGCCGAGCCGGTGAGGTAGCCACGGATGACCATCTCTACACGGAAGGGCTCACAGCGCAGGCCGAGCGATACCATAGGGGTCGGGAGCAGAGATGAGCCAGTTGGGGACGATGTCGCGCGTAGCTTCGAGGAAGTAGGTCGCGATCTGGTTGAGGACTTGTCCCTTGTAGGGGATGCCCTTGGGAGTACGACGTCGAAGGCGGAGATGCGGTCGGTGGCGATCATCGCTACCTGCTCACTGCCGAGGAAGTACGTCGCGGACCTTGCCATGATAGACGTGATCCTGATGAGGGAATTGAAGTCCGTGCGGACGAGTGTCTGTGCCATAATTCTATCTTGCGTGATTAGTTTGTGATGTGTCGGAGGGGGCGGACGTCTTTTTCGTCCTTGGCATCGTAGACGGCCACGATCTCGGAGACGAGCGGGTGGCGCACGATGTCGGTCTTATCGAAGTGGATGAAGCTGATGCTCTTCAGGCCCGTGGAGCTTGTCGAAGCGCATCCTTGAGGCCCGAGGTCACGCCACGGGAAGGTCGATCTGCGTGAAGTCCCCGTGATGATCATCTTCGAGCCCATGCCGAGGCGCGTGAGGAACATCTTCATCTGCTGCGGCGTGGTGTTCTGCGCTTCGTCGAGGATGACGACGGCATCACTCAGCGTGCGACCACGCATGAAGGCCAGCAGGGGCGATCTGGATGACGCCTGTGTCCATGAGGGTCTTTGAGCTTGGGGGGCGGGGATGAGTTCGCCGAGGGCGTCATAGAGCGGCTGGAGGTAGGGGTCGAGCTTGTCCTTCATCTCGCCAGGGGAGGAAGCCGAGCTTCTCGCCTGCTTCGACGGCAGGGGCGGGAGAGGATGATACGGCGCACCTGCTTTTGCCTTGAGGGGCTTTGACCGCGAGACAGATGGCGATGAAGGTCTTCCCCGAGCCGGCGGCACCCGTGGCGAAGCACAGGTCACGCTCGGCGAACTCGCGAGCCATGCGGCGCTGACGCTCCCCGCGGGGGAGGATCGCCTTGCCGTGGACGCCGTAGATGAGTACGTCGCTCTCGGCGGTGGGCAGGGTGTCGGCGGCCTTACTGCGGTGCCGACGCACGACCTCGATGATCTGTGCTTCGGTCAGCTGGTTGTGGCGACTGCACAGCGCCTCCAGAGAAGCGAGGATGTGCAGGAGCTCTTCGGCGGCTTGGTCTTCGCCAAGTACCTTGATGACGTTCTGGTGAATGCGTAGCTTCGTCTTAGGGAAGAGGTTCTGTAGCGTGACGAGGTTCGCGCGGTTGACACCGACGAACTCCTGCGTGTCGGCTTCCTCTAAGACGTAGAGTCGCTCCATCATAGGCTTATAGTCGTTGGGATAGGGTGATGAGATGCTTGATGTGGGTGCGCCATTCGGGGGCTGCTGCCTGCAGGTCGCTTAGGCTGCGGGGGAAGCGATAGCCCCAGTAGTGATGCGGGTCCTCAGGGGCGGTTGATCTGCTCCTCGGCGGGTGTGGTGAGCCAGAGACGGCTGTCGAGGCTCATCCAGTCGGCAAGGGGGAGGAGGACAGCCGCAGATGGGGAGGCGAGATGTGCCTCGATGATGCGGCGGTAGAGGGCTTCTTCGTCGGGAACCTCTTCGGTGAGAAGGAGCTCTTCGCGATAGTAGCGCTCTTGCTCGCTCGCGGGAGGCTGTGCCACCAGCCACGTAGCGAAGGCATATCGTGGGTGGAGGTCGTGGCTACCGAGCGGGCGGGGAAGCCGTCGGGGCGTGCCCAGCCCGTGGGGGTAAAGGCCTTCGGCATGCGCTCCAGCTCGAGGGAGAGGACCTGTAGCTCGTCGAGGACGGCGGGTACAGAGGCGGGGATCATCCCGAGGTCCTCGGCACAGAGCAGAAAGGCGCGTGTGGCTCGTCAGCGCACCGAGACGCAGCAGGGCGGTGGTGCGGAAGAGCTCGTTGTGTCCGGACGTAATAGTAGTCATCGCTGACGGCTCGCCAGCGCTCCTGCAGCTCCTCGGGGAGGCGAGCGAAGAGACGACTGCGCTCCAGCGCGATGCGTGGGTGGTAATGCCCCGCCTTGTACGGGTCGGCGATGAGGGCGGTCTCTGTGCATAGCTCAGCGAGTACGGCGGCGACGTCGGCTCCGAGGCGCGCTGGGCGGCCTCCGTCTCGTAGTCGGCTTGCTCGCCCTGCGTGAGCTGATAGAGCCCTGCAAAGGGCAGTGCTATGGAGATAGCCGCTGTCGAGAGGTCATCGAAGCTATCGCCAAGGCGTGCCGTCAGCTCGTCTTCGTGGACGAGTGGTGCGGTGAGTAGCTCGATGGGGAAGGGAGGGCGAGCTTCTCCTGCCACTCCTCGAGACTATAGGGGAGTGCGGGGTGGAAGTGCCCCAAGAGACCAGAGCGCTGCGTGCGTGGTACCTCCCAGATGCGGAAGAAGCCGAGGATATGGTCGATGCGGAAGGCGTGGAAGTAGCGGGCCTGACGCTCGAGCGCTGGCGCCACCAGCGGAAGTCGCCTTCCTCCTGCATACGCTCCCAGTTGTACGTGGGGAAGCCCCAGTTCTGCCCGTCGGCAGCGAAGTCATCGGGCGGGGCGCCTGCGGACTGCTCGGTGTGGAAGAGATGCGGTGCCATCCAGACGTCGACGCTGTGGGGCGCTACGCCGATGGGGAGGTCACCTTTGAGGAAGACACCTCGCTCCTCAGCATAGCTTCGCACCGCCTGGAGCTGGCGGTCGAGGACGAACTGTAGCCAGTAGTAATAGCCTACCTCCTCGGCCTGTGCCGCATCGTCGAGATAGGCGGCTGCCTTCGCCTCGTCATACGCTTCCCATCCCGCCCAGTCGCTGGGTGCGCCCGAGCCAAACTGGTCACGCAAGGCGCAGTGAGGGCGTAGGGACGGAGCCAAGCGGCGGCCTCGTCGTAGAAGAGGCGGAAGTCTTCGCTCGTGAGGTCGGCCTTACCCTGCAACTCAAATGCACGGCGGAGGAAGCGCTCCTTCAGCTCGAGTACGCGTGGGTAGTCCACGGCGGGGAGCTGGCGTAGCGCCTTCGCCTCGCGGAGGAATGCCTTACGCTCCTCGGAGGGAGGCGGGCAGTGCCTCGGGATCGATGTATATGGGGTGGAGGGCGTCGACGGATATCGCATTGTAGGGATAGGGTCGGCGGTGCCTCGTGTGCTGGTGGTATCGTTGATGGGGAGGAGCTGGACGGCGTGCATACCTGCTTCGGCAGCGAAGTCAATGGCTTCTCTGGGCGCGCCGAAGTCGCCTATCCCCCAGTCGGTGTCGCTACGCAGCGAGAAGAGCGGTGCGACAAGGCCTGCCGTACGCACGGGGCGGCTGGGGAGATGGAGGTAGCTATCCTGCACGTAGCAGTAGGGATGGACGGATGCTGTCGGGGAGAGTTTGCCCAGCGGTCTTCGCCCTCCTCCCAGAGGTAGGTATAGCCTGCGTCTGTGCTGAGGAGGTATTTGTGCGAAGCGAAGCGGGGTGGAGCCTATGGCAGAGGCGGGAGCGTAGCGCTCCAGCGTCCTTGTCCGCGGTAGGTGAGGGAAGAGCCTTTTGGGATCCCAGCTCCCAAGTGCCTCGCAGCTCCCCGTCACGAAAGGCGCTCGCCCCGACGTAGGGGCGGGAGTGTGGACGGAGAAGGTGAGGCCCAGGCTGTGGCGCTTCCTCCTGTGCTGTGGCCTGCTGACCGAGGATATCGCAGAAGGCCGCCGAGAAGGCGGGGCATCCTCAGGGCAGTCGATCCAGCGGTCTTGCGTGAAGACGGCCGTGTCGCCAGCAGGAGATGAAGTTCGTGGGGATCCGCCATTCCTCGCGCAGTACGGCACCCGTCTCGTCGGTGAGGCGGTAGCTATATATAATGTATGGGGGAGGTGGCGGAGGGAGGTGTAGAGTCGCTTGCCAATGCCCTTCCCGAGGTGCTCGAGGGGAGGTCTGCGCTCCAGAGTGGGCGGGGCTGTCGGCAGCTCGGCCTACGAGCGTGAGCCGCTCGTGGGGCTGCGCCCAGTACTCGATGGAGAAGGTGACTGTCATCTATAGATAGGGTCCTACCATTCGTTCGTGTAGAGTAAGGTGCATCTGTATGTACCTTCCGTTGCAAAGGTACGCAATATCTTCGGCCCTGGGGTAGGGTAGTGTGGGCTCGTTCTTCGGTGAGGAGGGTATGCACCTATATTGGTTTGCGGGCGACCTATGTTGAGACTGTTGCGGAGAGTCCTACCCTCTATTTATTCTGCTAAGGCATCGCACGCCCAGCTCCCCGATATGCCTCTCCGAAGAGATCTGGCAAGACCTTCGCCTTATCGCGTGTATTCCTCTTATCCAGCGGAGGAAAAGTACCATTCTTGTGAAGGAAAAAGCACCTTCACGTAGTGGTATTCTTCTATCTATGCACGTAGTCTTAAAGACCAGGCACGTCAGTCCAAATATCCACGTACGTAGATATTAGATCCACGTACGTAGTCCAAACTTATCTGCCACTCGTCCACAGCTTTTTATCCCTACGCGGAGCAACAACCTAATAGAGGTCACTTCACAAAGTTATACAGCTCTACCCTCGCACCTGTATTGGTCGCTGAGCGAAGCTATATTGGTCGGTGACGTGACCTATATAGGTCGACCCGCGGACCAATATAGGTTCACTCATCCCCCTTCGTGGGACGTCGAAGAAGCTCCCCGAAGAGAGGAGATATGACTGTGCGAAAAGCTGTGTCGTCAGCGGGCTTTCGGGAGGCGTAGAGTGTAAAATAAGTAGTGCTTCGCGGGCGTGAAAGCTCCATATTTTTGGCTTTTTCTTACCTTTGCGTGTCACCCGAGGGAGCACAAGCGGTGCCTCAGACGGTGGCCTACAGACCCGAAAGCCAGGAACCTTCTTCGTCTTTATCCTGATCTCGGGGCCTGTCTCGAGCTATGGAGCGAGTCGCTGAAGGTATGTTGTACCTAAACCAAATTTTATGACGTTGAAAAGAATTCTTTTTCGGCGCACTGGCGGGCGTGGTGCTCTTAGGAGCGACCTCAGCAAGCCTTCCCTCCAGCCCTCCTCAGGTGGTCTGCGTGTGGGTGACGTGCTACCGGAAATGAAGTCTCTGGACGCGGAAGGTCGTGCCTCCACCACGGAGTCAGCACAGCGCTATCGTCTCATCCACTTCTGGGCAGCCTATGATGCTACCAGTCGCGCCGCGAATGTGGTATGGGATCATTACTTCGCTGGTAAGGCACAGACGGCTATCGACTACCAAGCCATCTCGCTTGATACCGACGATGCTGTCTGGTCACAGACGATCTCCCTCGACCAAGTGGATCAAGAGGACCAGCGCTACATCGCCCCCACGGAGCGTAGCCGCTATATGGCAAGTGCAGGACTCCTCGACGGACTACACACCTACCTTGTGGATGATCACGGGGTCGTCGTAGCCGTAGATCCGACGCCAAGCGAATTAGCGAACTATCATTAAACTCAAATTATTGGCAAGAGCCACGACCAGGGATCCCCTGGTCGTGGCTCTTGCTTATCTATGTGGCGGGCGAATGCCCGTCCCTTATGATGGGCTACTCGGTGAGGTCGCTTCGCTCGATGTCGACGTTTCGACAGCCCTCGAGGAGGAAGCGCTTCTGATTGGGGTGGAACTTCGGGTAGCTTGTCGTCGGCTCGATCTTATTGCCACGCCACAGGATGCCGTCGGTGCTGATGGCGTGCAGGAGCGGCGTGTCGAAGGTGCGGAAGATGTTGTCCTCGATGCGGATGCTCTTCGGCCCCTGCCCGTAGAAGGGGTGGCGCTGTGAGGCGAGCTCGGGGATGATGGGGTGGATGCTGATGACTGCGCTGGTGAACTGGTAGAGGCTCGTCAGTACGTCTTGGAAGAGGTTGCGGCGGATCGTGACCTCACGCGTCTGTCCCGACTCGTACCACATATTGTTGTCCGTACTGAAGAGGATCGCCGAGCCGCTGACGTGGTCGAAGGTGTTGTCTTCGATGAGGACGGGGCGGGGCGTATTGATGAGGATGCCTCGGGCGCGGTTGTGACGCACGAGGTTGTGGGAGAAGTTCACGCTCGGCGTGCGGGTGAGGTTCTCCATGCTGATCTGTCGCTCGGGCGTGTAGTCTGCGGGTAGCTCCTCATCGAAGGTGATGCGCAGCTCACGTGCGCCCTTGAGCTGCTCGCCGTCAGCTGGGCTAATGGAGCGTACGTGGAAGGTGCCTTCCAGCCCCTGGATATCGCGTGAGGTGACCAGACGCACCGAGTCCCCAGGCATGGCCCACGTGTAGCCGAAGGCCTGCTCGTGCATGAAGCGCCCGACGAGCGTGTGCTTACCCTCGCGTGCTGTGACCTTGAGATAGACGCCGTGGACGTTCAGCGCATCGTCCATCATGTTCTCAAAGCGGCAGTGCTGTACGGTGATCTTCCCCTCACAGGCGACGAAGTGCGTGGCATCGGCTTGGGTGGTGAAGTAGCGTCTACCACGGGGACGGAGCTGGACGTGAAGCGCTCCAGCGTGATGTCGCGGGAGTTCTGGGTGAGGACGCCCATGCCCTCGGCGAAGTGGATGTTCATATCCTCGAGGCGGATATCACGGCTCTCGGTGATGAAGATAGCGGGCTGGGGACGGTAGCCGGTGCGGGCGGCGAAGACCGTCCCTGCGGGGAGGTGGGAGTCCTTCCAGTGGGGAGCATAGAGAAGCGGCCTCGTGTGCTTGCCCGCTGATACCCATAGCGGCAGCCTCGCGTGGAGTCAGCTGACGGATGTCCTTATTCGGGAGGAGCATATCGGAGGTGCGGTAGAGGAGCTCACGCGTCTTCGGGTCAAAGGCGAGGCCATGGTCGGGTGTAGAGCGTCCAGCTCGTGCCGTAGGGTCTCCAGCTGCCCCTTGTCCGTGATGCGCCACTTGACCCAAGGGGCGGGGGTGAAGACGATACCGCGTGCGGTGTCGGAGTGCAGGATATGCAGCTGCGAGATCTGCGGATTGGTGAAGTCGATCGTCAGGCCCTCGGAGCTCGACGCCCTGACAGCTGTCGAGGACGATGGGGAGCATGCGGTCTTCGAAGAGCAGTTCGCTTCCCTCACCCTTCACGATGACGTGGCGCCAGCCTCGGAGGAGAAGGCCTATCGGACGGCTACCTGCGTGGTCGTGATTGGAGATGAAGTACTCGCGCTCTACGGCTCCCTCACGGGTGAAGTGGTAGCGCCCAGGGCGAAAGCATAGCTCCAGCGTGTCGCCTCCCTTCTCGAGGTCGGGGTGTAAGCCCTCGAGGAGCTTGCGGAAGACAGGCGTGGCATTGATCTGCTTCCCTTGCAGGGGGCCGAAGGAGGGAGCTGAATGACGCGGCGATGGGCCTTCAGGGAAGCACTGCGATGAGGAGCAGGGCAAGCGAGATGAGGGCGTATCGGGTGGGAGCGAGCTGACGCATGAGCGGGATGTCGGTGCTGTGAGCGGGGAGAGAAGTAGGGAGGAGGCGGTAGCTTCCCTTGGTTTCGTGAGATAAACGAAGTAGCCCCAACTCCTTGCCCACATCGGGTAAGAGAGTTGGGAGCTACTGTACTTAGTGCTGAGCGTGCTCAGTCGTGCTCGGTCAGGCGCGTGATTACTTCTTAGCCTTGATGCCGAGACGAACGGGCTTGATCATGTTCTCAGGAGCGAGTACCGTGTCGAGGTCTCTCCTAGAGAGGATGCCGTGCTCGATGATGAGGTCATAGACACCGCGACCCGTCTCGAGAGCTTCCTTAGCGATCTTCGTAGAGTTCTTGTAGCCGATGATGGGGTTGAGGGCGGTGACGATACCGATGCTATTGCGGACGTTGTCGCGGCACTTGTCTTCGTTGGCAGTGATGCCGTCGATGCAGAGCGTGCGGAGCGTGTCGAAGCCATTGATCAGGAGGTCGATGGACTCGAAGCAGCACTGTGCCATGACGGGCTCCATAGCGTTGAGCTCCATCTGCGAAGCGTCGCCAGCCATGGTGACGCAGAGGTCGTTACCCATGACCTGTAGCATACCTGGCTCATGACTTCGGGGATGACGGGGTTCACCTTACCGGGCATGATCGAGGAGCCTGGCTGCATAGCAGGGAGGTTGATTTCGCCGAGACCGCAGCGAGGGCCGCTGGAGAGGAGGCGCAGGTCATTACAGATCTTGTTGACCTTGATAGCGATGCGGCGCAGAGCAGAGCTGTAGCCGACCATTTCGCTCGTGTCGCTGGTAGCGCCGACGAGGTCTTCGGTGAGGGTGATATCCCAGCCCGTGATCTTCGCCATAGCTTCGGTGCAGTAGCCAGCGTATTCGGGCTCAGAAGAGATACCCGTACCGATAGCCGTAGCACCCATGTTGATAGCGAGGAACTGGTGAGCAGCGTAGTCGAGGTTAGCGATCTCGTGGCGGAGGATCGAAGCGAAGCCACCGAAGGTCTGGCCGAGCGTCATGGGCACAGCGTCCTGGAGCTGCGTGCGACCCATCTTGACGACGTGAGCGAACTCCTTAGACTTCTTCTCGAGAGCTTCGATGAGCTGGATGAAGTGGGGACGGAGCTTGAGGTGCGAAGCGTAGAGACCGAGGTGGATAGCCGTGGGGTACGCGTCGTTGGTCGACTGCGAGCCGTTTACGTGGTCGTTAGGGAGAGGTACTTGAACTCACCCTTCTCGTGGCCCATGATCTCGAGTGCGCGGTTGCAGATGACCTCGTTGGCGTTCATGTTCGTCGTCGTACCTGCGCCCCCTGGATCATGTCTACGGGGAAGTGCTGGTGGTGCTTGCCTTCGAGGAGCTCGTGGCAAGCCTGGACGATAGCGTCCTTCTGCTGGTCGGTGAGCAGGCCAAGGCGGTGGTTAGCGATAGCGGCAGCTTCCTTGGTCCATGCGAGCCCGTGGATGAAGAGGGGGTAGTCGCAGAGGTGGAAGTTGCTGATGTTGAAGTTTTCTATCCCACGGAGGGTCTGCACACCGTAGAGGTGCTCGTTGCTGATCTGGCGTTCGCCGATCAGGTCACTTTCAAGGCGAAAGTCCTTGCCTGAAGTAGCCATAGTATGATGTCGTTACTAATAAGGTGTATTAAACTTTAGGGCAAAGTTACAGCTTTTTCGTTCTCAGCAAGGGGGTAGTGAGGCCCTTGAATAACAGGCTGTCAGCGGGTTGTGTGGCGCTTTGCTCGCACTTATTATAATAATGTAGAGAAAGGGCGTGCGGTGAGGGGTAAACGTGTGAAGCTGTCTGCCTTTTTGTGGGAAGGGTGGCTTTTTGCTTTGCTCGTGCGCATGCTCTTGTGCGAAGGGTACGATGCACGCCCGTAGAGGGTAGGGATATGAACCTATATAGGTCGTCATCGTGACCTATATTTAGGGTTGTTGCTCCGCGTAGGGATAAAAGTTGCGGACGAGTGGCAGATAAGTTTGGACTACGTACGTAGCTCTAATATCTACGTGCGTGGATATTTGGATTTACGTGCCTGGTCTTTAAGACTACGTGCATAGATAGAAGAATACCACTACGTGAAGGTGCTTTTTTCTTCACGAGAAGGACACTTTTCCCTCCGCTGAATAAGAGGAATACTTGCGATAAGGCGAAGGGCTTGTGTATGACTTCGGAGAGGTATGCCGGAGTGTGATGCGGAGGCCTCGTTATGCGCCTGCCTTGGGAGTCCTGATAGTCCTCGAACTTATGTATCTTTGTGCGACAAAAATGACAGACGGAAGATGAACGTAGATATTCAGCAGATCAAGCACCGCTTCGGTATCATCGGCACAAGTCCTCTACTCGACCACGCTATCCGCACGGCCGTGCAGGTGGCGCCCACCGATATGTCGGTGCTGGTCATCGGGGAGAGCGGTGTCGGGAAGGAGAGCTTCCCGAAGATCATCCATCAGAATAGTATCCGCAAGCACGGCCCTTATATCGCTGTGAACTGTGGGGCTATCCCTGAGGGGACCATCGACTCCGAGCTCTTCGGTCACCTGAAGGGCTCGTTCACGGGCGCTATCACCGACCGCAAGGGATACTTCCAAGAAGCCTCGGGCGGGACGATCTTCCTCGACGAAGTAGGGGAGCTTCCCTCTCGACGCAGGCCCGTCTCCTGCGTGTCCTCGAGACGGGGGAATTCATCCCCGTCGGGGCAAGCCAAGCCCAGAAGACCGATGTGCGCATCGTCGCTGCGACGAATGTGAACCTGCAGGAGGCTGTCGAGCGTGGCCGCTTCCGCGAAGACCTCCTCTTCCGTCTCAATACCGTGCCCATCGAGGTGCCTCCCTGCGTAGCCGTGTGCAGGATATTCCCCTGCTCTTCCGCCTCTTTCGCTTTCGATGAGCGCCGAGCGCTACCATGCCTCCCCTGCGTCTGACGCCCGAGGCTGCTAAGCTCCTCGAGGGCTATCGCTGGCCAGGGAATATCCGTGAGCTGCGCAACTTCACCGACCGCATCAGCGTCCTTGAGGAGGAGCGCACCGTGACGGCAGAGACCGTCGCGCGCTACCTGCCACGGGATCTGGGCGTAGACTATCATCCTGCTCTTCGCCAGCAGGCCGTGCTCGGTGAGGACGCTACGTCCTTCGCCAACGAGCGTGAGATCCTCTATCAGGTGCTCTTCGATATGAAGAAGGATATGACGGAGATGAAGAATCTCATCGCCGGGATCATGCGTGGTGAGGTGCCAGTCGCTCAGCCCAAGGCTCACGGCGACTACACACCTACCGAGGTGCATACGTCCAATGCGCACCCCACGACGCTCGCTGGCCGTGATGACTACCGCAACGTCCTCTCGAGTCCCTCGGGCTATGCTCCCGTGGAGGATGTCGTCGAGATCCCTGCTACCCCGCACACTACGGGCCATCATGCCGAGGTCTCAGACTTCGAGGAGCAGCCCCTCTCGCTCGAGGAGGCAGAGCGTAGCCTGATACAGGCCGCACTCATTCGCCACGATGGCCGTCGCCGTCGTGCCGCCCAGGATCTCAAGATCTCCGAGCGTACCCTCTACCGCAAAATCAAGGAATATGGACTGGAAGAATAAGCTCCACCGTCGTGCCTTCGCTCTCATCGGGGCACTTGTCCTCGTCATCGCAGGCTGCAGCATCCGCTACAGCCCCAATGGTGGTGCGCTTGACTATACCCAGCTCAAGACCATCACCATCGGTGAGGTCATCAATAAAGGCGCCCATCGTCAACCCCCATCCTCGCCTCCAGCTTCACCGAGAAGATCAAGGACTACTACGAGAGCCGTACGCGCCTCTCCCTCGTCCCGCAGGCGGGTGACCTCGAGCTTTACTGCACGATCACGGGCTACGACTCTGACGCCTATGGCCGTCAGTCAGGATAACTTCGCCGAGCGCACGGTCTTCACCGTGACGGTGCAGGTGAAGTATGTCAACCACGTGAATGAGAAGGAAGCTGAGCGTAGCTTCAAGGCTTACCGCGACTTTCCCACGTAGCCAGCCCTTCGTCGCTGTGCAGGATGATCTGCTGCGTGAGATCATGGACGACCTCTTGAAGCAGATCTATAATGCTACGGTAGAGAACTGGTAGATGACACGCGACGAACTCTATAGCTACTTGGCTGATCCCAAGCGCCTCACCGCCGAGACGCTTGAGCCGATCCGTGCGCTCTATGAGTCCTATCCCTACTGCGCACCCTTCGCCTTCCTCTACCTATATAATCTCTCGCTGACGGGAGACGTGCGCTATGCCTCAGAGCTGCGTCGTCTCTCAGTGCTCCTGCCCGATCGAGAGCAACTCTTCCGTCTCGTCGAGGGGAATCGCCCCACCTTCGTCGCAGCGACGCCCGATGTACCTGCCGAAGCTGATGCCTTCGACCTCATCGATCACTTCCTCGATGGTGCACGCTCCTCAGGCGAAGACCTCCCCGAGGTGCTCCACTACGAAGGGGTGGGGGAGAGTCAAGACTACTTCGCTGGCGAGACGGCAGAGCCACTTCCCGCGGAGGGACTCTCCGAGCTTCTCGAGCCACGCTCCGCTCCCATAGCTCCCTCCGTAGCCCCTTCGGCAGAGGAGCCTGCTGCTGAAGAACTCCTCTCGGAGACCCTCTCTAAGATCTATATTCAGCAGCAGCATTACGATAAGGCACTGAGGATTATCCGCTCTCTCAGTTTGAATTATCCAGAGAAAAATCGTTTCTTTGCAGACCAGATACGCTTCCTGGAGCGCCTGATAGAGAATAATAAAACCACAAATTAGTATAAGACATGTTCTACCTCACTCACGGTACTGATCCTGATAGCATCCATCGCTCTGGTGCTGCTGGTGATCGTACAGAAGTCTAAGGGCGGTGGCCTGGCTTCACCCTTCGCTTCGACGAATAACATCATGGGGGTCCGTAAGACTACCGACGTACTGGAGAAGGCTACTTGGTGGCTCTTCGGTATCGTAGCCGTGCTCTGCATCGCCTCGTCGCACTTCCTCGGCACGGGTACGGATGCTGATTCTAAGACGCAGCAGGTCCTCGAGCAGAATGCCGCTAAGGGTGCTGCTCCTACGGCTCTGCCCGCCCTCGGTGGTGGTGCTGCTCCCCAGCAGGGTGCTCCTGCAGCAGCTCCCGCTCCTGCCACGGAAGCTCCTGCTCCCGCAGCTGCGCCTGCCAACTAAGGCCCCGTACACCTATATGATAGGCACGCCCCTCACCAGCTGAGGGGCGTGCCTATTTCTTTATTAGAGCGGAAGATAGGTGGTATGGTTTTATTGCGTATCTTTGCACCCGATCTAATGCAACGAAGCAGAAGGTTCTAACAATTTTACCGGTTTTAAATGGCAACGAAAATCCGTTTACAGCGCCACGGTCGCAAGGCTTATGCCTTCTATAAGATCGTCGTCGCTGACAGTAGAGCGCCACGAGATGGCAAGTTTATTGAGAAGATTGGTACGTACAACCCCAACACCAATCCTGCCACAGTAGATTTGGACTTCGAGCGCGCTCTGTATTGGCTCACGACTGGTGCACAGCCTACCGACACGGCTCGTAGCATCCTCTCTCACGAAGGCGTTCTCCTGAAGAAGCACCTCCTCGGTGGTGTCGCTAAGGGCGCATTCGACCAGCAGGCCGCTGACGCTAAGTTCGAAGCATGGAAGTCTAAGAAGGATGGTGCCCTTGGCTCTATCCGTGAGACCCTGGCTAAGGACAAGGCTAACGCCGCTAAGGCTGCTCTGGAAGCCGAACAGGCTGCCAACAAGGCCAAGGCTGCTGCTGTAGCTGCTAAGAAGCTCGCCGAAGCTGAAGCTAAGGCTGCTGCTGAAGCTCCCGCTGAAGCCGAAGAGGCTCCTGCTCAGGAAGAAGCTGCTGCAGAATAGTCGACCGCTGCATCCTCGTAAGAGATGTCTCCGATAAAGAAATAGCGGACGCCTACCCATTACCTCACTTATGTGGGGTGATGCGGTGGGCGTCCGCTTCTTTGTCGTCTTATCCACCTTTATCCATCACTCACACTTAGTCCTCTGGCTGTGACGGCCGTCACAGCCACCTGTACAAACAAAGCGTATGAAGAAGTATTTACTTCGTCTCTTGGTACTGGCTCTCTTTGCCTTCGCCACCCCAGCCGTATGGGCCCAGGTGACGACCTCGGCGATCAACGGTACGATCACCGACCCTACTACCAAGGAGACTCTTATCGGCGCCAGCGTTGTCGCCAAGCACCTGCCTACCGGTACGACCTACGGCGCTATCACCAACGCCAAGGGGAACTTCAGCATCGTAGGTATGCGCCCAGGTGGTCCCTACACCCTCACTATCTCCTATATCGGCTATCAGTCTGCGAAGATCGAGAACGTCAACCTCGCTCTCGGTGAGACGGAGACCTTCAACATCGAGATGAAGGACGATACCAAGCAGCTCACCACGGTCGTCGTCACGGGGGCTAAGGGTAACAAGTTCAACTCTCAGAAGACTGGCGCTGGATCAGCCTTCTCTCGTAAGAACATCGAGCGTGTCCCTACCGTATCGCGTAGCATCGTGGACATCGCTAAGCTCACGCCTCAGGCTAACGGTAGTGGCTCCTTCGCTGGGGCTAACAGCCGCTTCAATAGCTTCCAGATCGACGGTGCTGTCAATAACGACGTCTTCGGTCTCGGTCACTCGGGTAAGAATGCTATCTCCTCGAAGCTATCGACGCTCTGCAGGGTCGTCATCGCTCCCTTCGACGTCCGTCAGTCGGGCTTCACGGGTGGCGGTATGAACGCTATCACGAAGTCGGGTACCAACACCTTCCACGGCTCGGTCTACGACTACTACTACAACCAGGACTTCTTCGGCACGACTGCTGGTAAGGACGTCAAGACCCGCAAGGCTCTCGACAAGCAGTATGAGAACACCGTCGGCTTCACGCTCGGTGGTCCTATCCTCCGCGACAAGTCTTCTTCTTCGCTAACGGCGAATACGTCAAGGGTATCCGTCCTCGACCTTCACCCTGGCAACGGCTCTGTCGTCCCCGAGGAAGATGCTAAGAAGATCGCTGACAAGCTCACGAGCCTCGGCTACAATGGTGGAAGCTACGCTACGCAGGATATCCCCAGCGAAACCTTTCAAGGGGCTGGTCCGCCTTGACTGGAACATCAACTCCGCTCATCGCCCTCACGCTGCGCTACAGCCACATCAACGATAAGCCCTACAACTTCTCGAACTCTCCTACGCGCCTGCGCTTCTACAACAACGGTTACCACAAGCACAGCGTCACCAATACCATCGTCGCTGAGCTGAACTCTAAGCTCACGGACAAGCTCTCCAACGAAGCTCGTGTCAGCTACAGCGGTATCCGCGACAAGCGTACCTACCTCGGTGGTGCCTTCCCCTTCCTCCTCATCAATGGTACGGCTGGTAAGGCTCGCTACCAGGTCCTCGCTGGGGTCGACAAGGATACGCCTGCTAACGAACTCGATCAGGATATCTCTCTCTGACGGATAACCCGACGCTCGCGCTCGGCAACCACACGCTGACCTTCGGTACGCACAACGAGCTCTTCCGCATGCGTAACCTCTACCTCACGAACTACTACGGGAACTATGAGTACTCCACGCTCGATGACTTCCTCGCTATCGGTACGGCTAATGAGGTAGCTCCTAAGTCTTACGGCTACTCTGCTGCTGACGTCTCTCGCACGGGCGACGCTCGCTGGGCTCCCCGCTTCCGCGCTGGTCAGCTGGGCTTCTACGCTCAGGATGAGTGGAAGGCTACCGATCACCTCCGCCTGACTTACGGTCTGCGTGTCGATATGCCCTTCTTCCTCGATCGTCCTACGGCTAACCCCGACTTCAATAGCTCTGCTGTCGCTAAGGAATACGGTGTCACGAACAACTACCTGCCTCCTATCCGTCCGCTCTTCTCGCCACGTGTAGGCTTCCGCTATGACGTCGACGCTGATAGTCGCTACGTCATCCGTGGGGGTACGGGTATCTTCACCGGTCGTGTGCCCTTCGTATGGATCTCCAATAGCTTCTCCAATAGCGGTATGGAATACCTCCGTACGGCTGTCCTCGGTACGAACGTCCCCACCATGCGCTTCAACTCTGATGTCAACCATCAGTTCACGCAGCCTGGTAAGACGACTGAGATCGATATGGTCGGTACGAACTTCCGCTATCCTCAGGTATGGCGCTCGAACCTCGCTTTCGATGCTAAGCTCCCGGTGGTTTCCGTGCTTCGCTCGAAGGGATGTACACGCGCAACCTCAATAGCGTACGCTACCGCAACCTCCTCCTCCGTGAGAACGGTACGCTCGACCATGGCCATGGTCAGGTCCGTCCTGTCTACAAGATCGATGCTGAGCTCGCTAAGCAGTACACGAATCTGCTCCTTCTCTCGAGCAACAACCTCGGCTATAGCTACAACCTCACCGCTACGCTGTCGAAGGACTTCGGCCACGGCCTCGATGCTTCGATCGCCTATACCTTCGGTGAGTCTAAGGCTGGCAACGACGGTACGAGCTCGCAGGCTGCTTCGAACTGGGGCTACAACTACTCGAGCGATATCAACGGCGAGGAGCTGTCTTACTCCAACTTCGATATGCGTCACCGCATCATCGGTCAGCTCAACTACCGCGTAGAGTATGCTAAGCACTTCGCTACGACCATCGGTATCATCTACAACGGGCAGTCGGGTGGTCGCTACTCGATCCTCTACTACGGTGACGCTAACGGCGACGCTCGTACGATCCCCGGTCTGCGCAATGACCTCGCTTACATCCCCACGAAGGAAGAAGTCGCTAACGGCTACTTCACCGCTACGATCGCTAACAAGCCCGGCGAATCTGCCTCAGACCGTGCTATCCGCCAGGCTCAGGCCAACAAGGAGATGGCAGACAGCTTCGAGCAGTTCATCGCCAGCAGCGGTGACCTCGCTCAGCAGCGTGGCCGCATCGCTCCTCGCAATGCCTTCATGTCTGAGTTCGTCCACAAGTTCGACCTCCACTTCGCTCAGGACTTCTTCCTCAACATCGGTGGTCGTCGTCACACGCTCCAGCTCAATGCCGACATCATCAACCTCGGCAACCTGCTGAACCGTGGCTGGGGTATGAGCCCATACATCCAGTACGACAACATTACCCCCATCGCGATCTCCACCGACCGCGCTACGGGCAATCCGGTCTACAGCTTCACGCACCACCGCAGCACGCCTTGGGATTACTCCGACATCAACTCTCGCTGGAGAGCTCAGGTCGGTGTGAAGTACACCTTCTAATCGTGGCGTAGTCCTGGCGACTACTCTGCGAAAAAGCCTCGGGGCACCTCCTCCACGTCGGTGGAGAGGGGTGCCCCGAGGCCTTTTTGTTTTGTGGGGATTAGTCGAGCTTCTCCCACCAGTCGTCGGTGGTGAAGGTGCTGTCGGTGTAGTGGACGACGTCGCCGAGGCGAGGCATCAGGATGGGGAAGCCCTTCTCGTCACGCAGGCGCTTTGCGTTCTGCAGGGGCTCCTTCCAGGGTGCATCGCCAGGGCGAACTTCGCATGGTGCACCGTCAGGAAAGCGCTTAGCGCCGAGGGCTTGCATCGTCTCGCCGAGGTGCTCGGGGAGCATGTGGATGCCGCTCCAGTTCTCCTTGTTGTACTGCCCGTTCTCGAGGATGGCCAGATCCAGCTGGGGGAACTGCTTCCCGATCTCGGCATAGTGCGGGCCGAAGCCGCCATCACCGCCGACGTAGACCGAGTGCTTCGGACCCTGCAGGACGAAGGAGGCCCACAGCGACTGGGCCGGATGTGAGACCCTCGGCCGGATAAGTGCTGCGTGGGGAGGCAGTGTGCGCCCACCCTCTGCTGTCGGGGTGCTTTCGCCCCAGTCCAGCTCTACGATCTGGTCGGGACGGTAGCCCCAGCGCTCGAGGTGCGCCCCGACGCCGAGCCCCGTGTAAACCTTGCGCACACGGCTCTGCAGCTCACTCGCTACGTGGTAGTCGAGATGATCCCAGTGGTCGTGGCTGATGACGAGGTAGTCGATCTCGGGGAGGTCAGCGACGTCGAAGACCTGCGTGCCCTTGAAGAAGGCGTTGGAGATGCCGAAGGGTGCGCCCTCGACGAAGACGGGGATCGATGAGGTAGCGCACGCCGTCCATCTGCAGGAGATAGCCCGAGTGGCCGAACCATACGATGAGGTCCTCCGAGCGGTCGAGCTTCCTCAGGTCGTGACGCACCACGGGGATGCTGTCGACAGGGCGGATATTATCGGGGCGGTCGAAGAGGAACTTCCAGAGGATCTTGATGCGGTCGCCCATAGAGCTGGTCTGCATAGCTTGGGGCATAGGGTAGCGATTTTTGGAAGCGCCCGTCACGATAGTTCGGCGAGTGCTGGATGCGTTCCAGTCGCAGCACCCGAGGGGAGCGCCTCGAAGGAGGGCTGTGGAGGATGAGGTAGCTGACGCCGAAGAGGACGGCGACGATGATGCTGAGGGTAATGAGGAGTGTCATAAGGCGGCGCTTGATTTTTACCATAGGAGCACACGTATATATGCATGTATGGATAAATGGCTTCGTAGCGAATGTTCCTTCATAACGCTCACGTGGGGATAATTGTTCCTGCATCGCCCTTTTGCCTGTCGATCTCATATATAGGTAATGGATGCGTGGGTGAGAGCTCTATAGCTTTGGACTGCTTTCTGTATAGCTTTTGTGAAGTGACCTATATTAGGGTTGTTGCTCTGCTCAGGATAAAAAGTTGTGGACGAGTGGCAGATAAGTTTGGAGCTACGTACGTGGCCCCAAATGTCTACAGTGCATGGATATTTGGATTTACGTGCCTGGTCTTTAGATCTACGTGCATAGATAGAAAGATCACCACCACGGGAAGGCGCTTTTTCTTCTACGAGAACGATACTTTTTCCCTCCGCTGAATAAGAGGAATACTCGCGATGATGCGGAAGGGCTTGTGTATCACTGGAGAGGCATATCGGAGAGCTGGGCGTGCGATGCCTTAGCATTCCAAATAGAGGACAAGACTCGTGGCGACAGTCTCCCTATAGGGTGCTCAAACCACTATTGGTCGGTGAGGTAAACTATAGAGTCGACGCGGTGACCCATATAGCTTGGAGGCTGACCTATATAGGTTCGTTCGTGGACGTCAGGAGAGGAGGCGCCGACCATAAAAAAGAGTAGAAAGGATCGCCGCACGTCTCGATGACTACCTATATATGCTATTTTTTTCAGCAATAGGACTCATTTGCCTCAGCCGTGATGTACCTTTTGTATCGCCCTCTTGATGAGGCAAGAAGTGGCTCCTCTGCTCGTGGATTGGGTAGGGGTTTTTCCTATCATTTATCATATACATAGAATGATTCATCGTAAGTTACTTCTTACGCTTGGCCTCGGGTGTCACAGCCTCTTGGCTATGGCACAGAGTCCCAGTGTGCACGAGACCAGCATCCCGATCACGAGCTCCAGGACGTCGTCGTCGTAGGCTCACGTATGCCGGAGATCAAGCAGCGCGCCGCTGCAAGTATCACGATTATTCCCGAGCGAGATATTCGGGAGATGAGCCAGATCCTGCCTGATATGCAGGCTATCGTCGGCTACTTCATCCCTGGAGTGCCTCCTACGGGCAACAATGTGAACGAGCGCTACAACACCCTGCGTGGGCGTAGCATCCTCGTCCTCATTGACGGTATCCCCCAGTCTACGCCCCTGCGAGCCACGAGTCGTGACCTCCGCTCCATCGACCCTGCTGCGGTAGAGCGTATCGAGGTTATCAAGGGAGCTACCGCCATCTTCGGTAATGGTGCCAACGGGGGGATTATCAACATTGTCACCAAGCAGAATAAAGAGAAACGTCCCTTCGGCGGGCAGTCTCAGCTGAGCTATACGGATCACAATTTCTTCAAGAGCTCAGAGAAGACGGCGGGCTATCGTCTCTCGCAGCAAGTCTACGGGCAGGCTGGCTCCTTGAGTTACCTCGTCGATGGTGTCTACCAGCATACGGGATCGGCTATTGCCGCCAATGGCGTCTATCTCTCGCCTCGCTATGGGCTCCGGAGATACGCGTACGATCAACGCTTTGGCGAAGTTAGGCTACCGCTTCAGCGACCGTACGCAGCTGGAGCTGATGTACAACTTCTTCCGCACAGAGCAGGATGGTCCTTTAGTGGCTTCGGGCGGGAAGTACTTGGTCTCGCCTCGTATCGGCGTCCCAGGGACCCAGCCTGCTGAAGCGATGCCTGAGGGTCTGCCCTACAACCATAATGCGTATCTCGCTAAGCTCTCGCGAAGTCTCTCGCTCAGACTGACCTCGAAGTCTCGCTCTTCGGGCGCAGCATCAAGTCGGTCGCTGACCATCGCAAAGCACAATCCGAAGAGTCCCGCGCTGGGAAGAGACCAGCGGTCAGGCGGTTACCAAGGCGTCGCAGGGGGGGGCGCGTGCTCAGCTCCTTTCACGTCTCACCCCTTCGTCACAGCTGAATCTTCAGCTGCTCTATGGGGCGGACTTCCTCTTAGATCAGACAAGTCAGCCTCTGGTCGATGGTCGCTACTGGGTGCCTAAGATGACTTCGGTGAACTATGCTCCCTTCGTGCAGGGTAAGGCGGTGCTGTCTGACCTGCTGACTGTCAAGGCTGGAGCGCGCTACGACTGGATCGATGTCCACGTCCCTGACTATACCGTCCTGCGTGCCAAGAAGACGGATCCCCTCGTGCAGGTCGCTGGAGGTACGCTCGGCTACCGCAACCTCTCGCTCAATGTGGGCGCGACGTACAACGGGCTCAAGGCCTTCCAGCCCTTTGTCTCTTACTCTGAGGGCTTCTCTATCTATGACCTCGGGCGTACCCTTCGCTCGGCTAAGGCTGATGCACTCTCGAAGATCGAGACTCGATCCAGTGCGTACGCACAATTATGAGGCAGGCTTCTATTCGCATCTTTCCGATCTCTTCGGGGAAGGTACGCGTTTAGATCTGCAGGGGGCCTTCTACTATACTTATGCAGCTCTGGGGAGTGATCTCATCAGTCAGAATGGCTTCTGGTAGCTGACCGCCTCCACAGCGTATCTATGGTATGGAGCTGAGTGCAGAAGCTACGCTGAGTCCGAAGCTCTCACTGCGCGACCTTCTCCGCTCTGGAGGGGCGTAAGTCGTCCCGCTGATGGCTCGTGGAATGGCTATATGTCGGGGCAGTCTATTCCTCCGCTCAAGCTCACGGCTCACGTCAGCTATCGTCCCATCAAGGGATCTATCGCTACGTCTCTTTGCTCTGCATACGGGTAGCCGTGATCGCTTTGCTCCCAAGACGAATCCTACTACGAAGGAGAGCCAATACGCCGAGGGTGAAGGGTGGTCAAGCCCATCTCGCTGCTCCTCCAGGGGCTTATCGTCTCGGTGCCTTCACGGTGGGGCTCGGTGTGAGAACCCTGCTGAATACTACCTATTACCCCATCCAGTCTCCCAGCTCGTAGCACGTGATGCGGAGTATACGCAGGGCAATGGGCGTATGGTCACACTCTCGCTGAGCTACCGCTATTAGTCGGTGATAGTGCCTCCCGCTTATGAGCGGGGAATCGGGCAATCGTAGGGCGGTCTCTTCCGTCCTGCGGTTGCCCGACTTGCTTCGGGTGGTGCTGCCGGGTGTAGTAGGGTGGTACAATCGACTACTTATTGGGGTGGTGAACCACTACTGCTTTGAATACGAATATCTATTTGAACGGTGGAGGGATGTATATTGCTTCGCGTGACTCCCTGCCTCGCACGCTGTACTGGTGCTTGGGTGGATGGAAGCGTTTGCGTTGCGTAAAAGAGCTGTATATTGTATAGATATAGTCGCAATTGGGTGATGAAAATGTGAAGCCCCGAAGAAGATGAGAGATCCTACATAGAGGCTGAGACATTTCTCAAGGAACAAACCATTGTCATATAGGAATAGACTGCTTGTAGTCTCGGGTTGTTAATAATTTTATATCTTTGTAATGTTTTAAACAGGTGAGGTGGCTTCCCTTTAGAGGGAGGATCCATTGAGTCTACGACCCACTGAATCTAATGCCATCTTGCTCATGGAGGGCTATTTACGAAGCCTTAGCATACTGCTTCAGCCCTCGTCAAGACAAGTAACATGACAACTCCTAATTAGAATGTATATATGAAGAAACTTTCTTTGGTTCTTTGCGCTACGATGCTTGCTGGCATTGGTAGCAAGGCTATGGCTCAGGTGCAGGATGTCAGCTTCACGGTCGCACCCTGTAGTAGGCTACACCCACTGGGACAGCAAGCTTAACCTCGGTGACTCACCCTTCTGGGGTGTGCGCGCTGGCTTCGGCTTCGGCCCCCTCGTTGAGATCCGCGGGATCTATGAGCGTAGCTTTGACCTCAAGGGCAAGCTCAAGAACAATTCCTCGACTCCCTCATGGCTCCTCAACTGGGCTGACAAGCTCGAAGACTCCAACGTAGACATCAAGCGCTACGGTGGTGAACTCAAGTTCAACCTCTGGTCTAACTCCTTCATCACGCCTTACCTCACCGCTGGTGGTGGTATCATGGAGTCTCGGCTACACGGCTACGCCCGTCGGTGGCACGGCTACGAGCTACAAGGAAAAAGCAGATCTACGGCGCTGGTGGTGTCGGTCTGAAGTTCAACATGGGCCGTCGCGTATCCCTCTCGCTCGAAGGTAAGGACCTTATCTTCAACGTCAATCCAAGCAACCGCTACCTCGCTTCTGCTGCTAACGGCGGTGACCAGCCCACAACTGGACGGGTCAGGCTTCGCTTGACATCTACTTCGGTGGCACGGACTACGACTCTGGCGATGCGATCTCTCGTGCGTACCGTAACATGTACTCCGATGGCTTCCGTGGTGTCAAGTTCGTCCTCGAGCCCGGTGTCTGCTACGTAGACTATCCCTCTGCTTCAGGTCTTGAGCCCTAGTGGTTCCTCGGTGGTTCTGCAGGGTTTGACCTCTCGTCGATCTTCGGTATCCGTGGGTTCTACTACTCAGCTACGAAGACTCCTGGTACGCTCGACTTCAACCTGAACAACGAGCTCCGCATGTACGGGGGTAACTTCATCGCTCGTCTGAACATGCCTCGCGGTCTGACGCCTTACCTCAACCTCGGTGCTGGTTATCGCGAAGTCACGGGTAAGTTCACGCCTACCATCACGGGTGCTACGCCTAAGAGCGGCCTCTTCCTCTTCGGTGGTGGTGGTCTTGAGATCCCCCTCTTCAAGTATGTCGCTCTCTATGGTAGCGTCAACGCTATGCTGAGCGAACAGGAAAATCCTGCTATCACGAGCGTCACCGACCCTGCTGACGTGAAGGTCAACGCCTTCTACCAGGCTGGTGTCCGCTTCAACTTCGGTCGCTCTAACCGCGATGGTCGTGAGCTCTACCAGAGCTACAGCGATGCTCAGACGCGCTCTGAAGTCGCTCGCCTGCAGGAATCCAACCTTGAGGAAATGAACGCTCTGCGTGCCGACTACGACGCTCGTATCAAGAAGCTCAACGCTCAGCGTGCTGACTACGACTGCTCGTATCAAGAAGCTCAACGAAGAGCTGGCTGATGCAGTCTCTCGCCGCGACACCGTCACGGTGACCCGCGTACCGCGTGAGAAGAACGAAGTAGCTGACCGCATCACGCACGTCGACAACCAGACGACTCAGGGTCGCTACGCAGTCTGCTCAGCAGTCGCTCAGCAGGGCCGTACGGTCACGCTGACCAAGGCTCAGTTCGACGCCTCGTCAACCAGGTCGTCAGCGACCTCAAGCGTGAGAAGGGCTCATGGGTATCTGTATCTGATGTCACGGGTAGCAACCTCTGACCTCGATAAGATCCTCCTCTGAACGCTCTCTATCGTAGCCCCTACGCTGCTCCTAACTTCCTCGGCCAGCCCGTACAGGCTCAGCCTCAGGTACAGCAGAGCCAGGACGCCTCTAAAGGTAGACCCCAGCATCGCTCTCGTCAAGCGCCTCGACCAGGTCATCGACCGCCCTCGACGCTATCAACACGACGCAGGCTCAGCAGATCGCTGGTGCTCAGCAGTCGGGTAAGTCCAGCGATGACATCCGCCCTCATCGAGCAGTATCTGCAGAATGAGCAGAACCGTCGTGACCGCGTCATCGTCGCTGGTCAGAACGAGAAGGATGAAGTCTACGCTAAGGAAGTCAAGGTAGAGCCTGCTAAGGAAACGCTGAAGTTCAACCGCGCTGCCCTCTTCGTAGGTCCTAACTTCGGTGATCAGTCCGGTGTCAACGTAGGCGCTCGCGGCTACATGCAGATCCTCGACTCGCAGTTCGACTTCGCTCCCGATGCTTATGTAGCCTTCGGTAAGAAGACGGGCTTCGGTCTGAACGCTAACATCCTCTACAACCTGCCTACCTTCCTCGACGGGGCTATCACGCCTTACCTCGGTGTCGGTCTGGGTGTCAATAGCATCGGTGGTGTATCACGCTTCCTCCCCAACTTTGTCGTCGGTACGTCCCTCGGCAACGTCCTCGGTGGTCGTGTCTTCGTTGACTACACCGCTCGTGGTGCCTTCCGCAACAACCAGCTGGCTGTAGGCTATCGCTTCAACTTCTAAGAGACATGCGTCCTATGAAGTCCCTCCTCCTTGCTCTCTCCCTCTTCTCTGTTAGCTCTGTCGCCCTGGCACAGAGCGCAGGGCAGAGCGTGAGTCAGCCTCTCACTGCGGCCGACACGCTCATCACCCTCTCTGAGGAAGATCTGATGCGTGCCGTGCGTGCTGTCGCCGAAGCCCGTATCGCATCGGAGAGCCAGCAGCAGACCAAGCAGACGACCTACGGCCTCACGGCCGAAGACCTCCGTCTGGTGAAGCTGCAGATGCTCCTCAGTGCCCTCGGTCTCGGTGGTGTAGCACCCGTCCAGCAGCCCATGCCCTATGCACCTGCTGGTAGCGTGAACTATACCTACGCCCCTCAAGCTGCGCCCCAGGTACAGCCTCAGGTGAGCAATGGCCGTCTCGATCGCCTCGAGCAGCTGATGCTCCTCCTCCTGCAGCGCCGTGACTCGGACCGCGATGCTATCGTCCTGCCCGCTCGCTCTAAGGGCCAGAAGCAGACGATCATCCAGCAGCCCGTCGTAGACAATAGCTCGAGCGACTCGCTCCTGCGCGAGCTCCAGCAGGAGCTCGTAGCTCTGCGTGCCGCTCAGCAGGCTCAGCCCGCACAGCAGCCTCAGGTGATCATCCAGCAGCCTGCTCTACGGTCGATCCAGCAGCCCCCTGCAGCCCGAGTGCAGACGAAGACAGAGGTCCGCACGGACACGGTCGTCGTCTCCCTACTCAAGCGTCGGTCTTCTTCGCCGTAGGTAAGAGCGATCTGCTCCCCGAAGCACGCCTCGCTCTCAACGAAGTCTATCGCGTCCTCGCAGGCGATCCCGATATGAAGCTCTACCTCACGGGCTACGCTTCCCCGAAGGGAATGCCCTCGTGAACGAGCGTCTCTCGCAGCGCCGTAGTAAGGCTGTCCTCGACTACCTCATCGCTTGCGGTGTATCGCCTGATCGCCTCATCAGCATCGCTGGTGGTGTCGACCGCAATACCGACCTCAAGAGCAGCGCTCGACGTGTCGACATTGAGCTGAAGAAGTAAGCCCATCGGCACGCTATCCACATAGTAGAAGCCCCATCTATCCCAGCTGATAGATGGGGCTTTTTCGTTATCTTGAGGAGAATATGCCCTGCAGGTGAGTGCTAAGGCATCTCGTCTATAGGGGCTATCCTCCCAAGTTTCATTTATCGCCCATGCTTCATCAGACACGCTCGCTCCTGGCGGGCCTCCTGCTCAGCCTCGTACTGGTAGGCTGCTCCTCGGCGGGTCTTGGTCGCTCAAAGAGCCTTGACCCGATCGACTATGTAGACCCCTACATGGGGAATATTAGCCATCTCCTTGTGCCCACCTTCCCCACAGTGCATCTGCCTAATGGGATGATGCGTGTGCATCCGCAGCGCACGGACTATGCCTCTGAGCAGATCGCAGGCCTCCCGGTGATCCTGACGTCGCATCGTGGTGTGTCGGCCTTCGCTATCAGTCCGCTGAGTGCCCTCGCCGATAGCCTCCCCGAGGTGTCACGCTATAGCTACGATAGCGAGAGCGTCCGTCCCTACCTCTATGAGGTGACCTTGCTGGAGCCCGAGGTACGTGTGCGCTATGCTCCCTCGTACCGCAGTGCAATCTATCAGTTCAACTTCGAGCGGGCTAAGGCAGGCCATCACCTTGTCTTCTCACGCCCGATGGGGAGCTCGTCGCTTCGGGGAAGAACCTCTTCGGCTACCAGCAGCTCGAGGACTCTACGCGCGTCTCACTCTATGCCGAGCTGGATGCTGAGCCCACGGAGCGCCTCGTGCGTGATACACTCACGGGCCGCCTCGCGACGGTCGATGGCGTGGCACGTGGCAATACCCTCTGCCTCTCCTTTGCTAAGCAGGGCGTGACCCTCCGCTACGGCGTGTCGTACATCAGCGTCGAGCAGGCTAAGCGCAACGTCGAGCAGGAGATCCAGTCCTTCGAGGTCAATCTCGTCGCTAAGTACGGGCGCAACGAGTGGTCTAAGGCCCTGGATAAGGTCGAGATCGAGGGCGGTACTCCCGAGGAGCGCCGTGTCTTCTATACCTCACTCTACCGCACCTATGAGCGTATGATCTGCCTCTCGGAGGACGGTCGCTACTGGAGTGGCTTCGACAAGAAGGTCCACGATGACGAGGGCGTACCCTTCTACACCGACGACTGGCTGTGGGATACCTACCGCTACGCATCACCCTTACGCATCCTCCTCGACCCCGTGAAGGAGCAGCAGATGCTCACGAGCTACCTCCGTATGGCTGAGCAGAGCCCCGAGGGATGGCTGCCTACCTTCCCCGAAGTCACGGGCGACACGCACCGCATGAACGGCTCGCACACCATCGCTACCTTCGCTGATGCCTATGCTAAGGGGCTCTCGGGCTTCAACCTCAGCGCCGCTTATCAGGCCTCGAAGAAGACCCTTGCCGAGAAGTCCTACCTGCCCTGGACGCGCCGTCCTAAGGGTGAGCTCTCTGAGTTCATGGATCGCGAAGGCTACTTCCCTGGTCTGGATATCGGGGAGAAGGAGACCGTCCCCGAGGTGACGCTGTGGGAGAAGCGCCAGAGTGTCGCCGTCAGCCTCGCTGCTGCCTACGACTACTGGTGTCTGTCGCAGCTGGCGAAGTTCTCCGGCCACGACGTGGAGAGTGCCGACTATCTGCGTCGCTCCTACGATTACCGCAAGCTCTTCAACTATGATACGGGCTTCTTCCACCCCAAGAATAAGAAGGGTCGCTTCATCGAGCCCCTTCAACTATGAGCTCTCTGGTGGCCCTCGGTGCACGTGACTACTACGATGAGAACAATGCCTACACCTACCGCTGGGACGTACAGCACAACCCTGCTGACCTCATCTATCTGATGGGCGGTCGCGAGCGCTTCATCGAGCGTCTGGACGAGACCCTGCGCACACCACTCAGTATGTCGAAGTGGGAGTTCTACAGCAGCTTCCCCGACCAGACGGGGAACGTCGGGCAGTTCGCTACGTCGAACGAGCCCAGCCTCCACATCCCCTATCTCTACAACTATGCTGGCGCTTCCCTGGCGCACGCAGCGTCTGGTGCGTAAGCTCATCGACACGTGGTTCCCGTGGCGACCTGATGGGTATGCCTGGTGACGAAGACGGTGGCGGTATGACGGCCTTCGTGGTCTTCTCTATGATGGGTATCTACCCCGTGACCCCTGGGATACCCGTGTACAACATCGGTACGCCCTTCTTCTCTAAGGTGACGCTGTGCTGGCTTCGGGTCGCACCTTCGTCATCGAGGCGGAAGGCGCTTCCTCGAGAACAAGTACATCCAGAAGGCTACGCTCAACGGCAAGCCCTCGATCGCCCCTGGATCCGCCACAGCGACCCTGGCTGCCGGTGGCAAGCTCGTCTTCACCATGGGCCTCGCCCCAATAAGAGCTGGGGTGCGACTACGCCTCCTCCCTCTGCTGAGCGCGTCGAGCTGACGGAATAGATCCGCACCGCTCTTAAAAAGTCATACTGCTCCCCCGCCTCGTGCCACAGCTGCACGGGGTGGGGGAGCGATCGTTTATTTGCCTCACTCACACGCTACCCGTGCGCGAGAAGGCGTAACTCAGAATGTCCTTCGGGAGGTCATTGGGTGAACCAGTACTGGTCGACGAAGTGACCAGTACTGGTAGCTAATATCAACCAGTACTGCTCGCATCGTGACCACTACTGGTCCGATCGCTGACCAGCAGTGGTTCGCCCATCGACCAATATGGGTTCGTGCCACCCATTCACTATAAGGATGGAGAATGCGGCTCCCCAAGCATGAGTGAATAGAGATGCGAGCGGGCTCAGATGACATCATCTGAGCCCGCTTTCTGATCGTCGTCGATGCTATGCCTTAGCGAGCGGCCTTCGCCTGATGCTCCTCGAGGAGGCGCGTCAGCGTGACGAAGTCCTCGACACCGAGCTGCTCAGGGGCGCTTTGGAGAAGATCTCTGCCGTGTAGCCCGTGTAGTCGGCTCCGAAGAGCGCCTTGAGTGAGTTGCGCAGGGTCTTGCGACGCTGGTTGAAGCCCGTCTTGATGACCTGCTTGAAGAGGGCTTCGGAGCAGCCGAGGTCGGTGCGCTCATTGCGGATGAGACGGATGACGCCGCTCTTGACCTTTGGGGGCGGGTTGAAGACGTGCTCATCGACGGTGAAGAGGTACTCCACATCATACCACGCCTGCAGGAGGACGCTCAGGATGCCGTAGTCCTTGTTGCCTGAGGGGACGCCAGACGCTGGGCGACCCTCACGCTGGAGCATACCGGCGCAGCAAGGGATGCGCTCGCGGTAGTCGAGCATACGGAAGAAGATCTGCGAGGAGATGTTGTAGGGGTAGTTGCCGATGAGGGCGAAGGGAGCGTCGCCAGGGAAGTAGTCTTCGATGGGGATCTTGAGGAAGTCGCCCTCGATGATACGCCCCTCGAGCGCGGGGAAATGCGCCTTGAGGTAGGCTACCGACTCGGTGTCGATCTCGATGACGTGCGTGTCGTAGCCCTTCTCCAGGAGGAATTGGGTCAGCACTCCATGCCAGGACCGATCTCAAGCACAGGGCAGATCGCGGTGGCTGGAGATGCTGTCGACGATGCGCTCGGCGATAGAGAGATCGGTGAGAAAATGTTGGCCTAATGCCTTCTTGGCTTTTAACTTGCTGCATGGGAGATAACTAAAAACTTATTACATTTGCTATACTAAAGTAGTACAATTTATTAAGAGCTATTAGAGTACACTCCCTGCGTGGTGCCGAGCCTCGAGCTTTGCCCGCCTCTCGAGTGGGTGTGTGTCGAATGAAGATCCATCCTACCCTTAAGTCCATTCTCTGGATTGTAGTCCCACTGCTCCTCGGTGGGTTGGGCTTCTGCGGCCTCTATCGTGATACCGACTGGCACGAGCTGCAGGAGACCCTCGCACGGGGGTCAACTATCCCATCCTCCTTTTTCAGCCTCCTCTTTGGACTTATGAGCAACCTCTGCCGAGGCTTGCGCTGGGAGCTCCTTGTGCGCCCGCTCACCGCTGGCGAAGCACCTCCACGGCGCATCAATGCCGTCTGCACGGTGCTCGGCTCCTATACGGTGAACATGGGGATACCTCGCTCGGGCGAGGTGTGGCGCTGCGTCGAGATGGAGCGCCGTGAGGACATCCCTTCGCTGGGCTCTTCGGTACGCTCATCGTCGACCGCCTGACGGACGTGACGATGCTGGGGCTGATCCTCCTCGGGATTATCCTCAGCTCGACGGACTTCTTCATCGGTTACTTCGCCTCCCACCCCGAGCTGGAGGGCTCCTCCCGCACCTTTATCTACTCCCCGTGGTCGGTGGTGCTGGTAGCGGTCGGACTGCTCGCTCTGGAGGCTTCGTCTGGCTCCTGCGCTACCGCCGTGGGAGCCGTATCGCACAGTTCTTCCTGCATATCTGGGACGGGATGATCAGCATCCGCTATATGCCACATCGCGGGCGCTTCCTCCTCCTGACGCTCCTCATCTGGATCGGGTACTTCTGCTACTTCTACTTCGCGCTCTTCGCCTTCGAGGCTACGCGCGACCTACCCCTCTCCGTGGCAAGCATCGCCTTCGCCATGAGTAGTATGTCGGTCATCGTGCCCGTCCAGGCGGGTATGGGGGCGTGGCATGCTGCGGTCATCATTACCTTCACTACCTTTGGTATGGCTGTCCAGCCTGCGAAGGACTTCGCCCTCATCGTGCACACGGCGCAGACGCTGTGGATCACGCTCTGGGCCTCATCGCGATCATCGCTCTTCCCATCATCAATAGACACTACACGCGCAGACGCACCGCACCAGCTGCGAGCGTGCGCTGAGCATAACTATCCATTATTCATCTTAAGAACGAATCGACTATGGCTGCTGAAATCAAGACCCTGCTCTCCTGCTCAGTGTGGAGCTACTTCATGATCTCACAGATCCCCGCCCGACGTTCCACACTGAGGCGGTCCAAGAGTACCTCCTTGCTCTGGCAAAGCGTCTGAACCTCGAGGCTCAGCATGATGCTACGGGCAATATACTCATCCGCAAGCCTGCTACTCCTGGCCTCGAAGGACGCCCCGTGGTGACCCTGCAGGCCCACATCGACATGGTGCCCCAGAAGAATAGCCACATCGAGCATGACTTCACCAAGGACCCCATCGATGCCTACATCGATGGCGAGTGGGTGACGGCACGTGATACGACGCTCGGCGCAGACAATGGTATCGGCGCAGCCTATATGATGGCCGTTCTCTCCGACGATACCCTCAAGCACGGCCCCCTCGAAGCCCTCTTCACCGTAGACGAAGAGGTCGGTATGGTCGGTGCCAACGGCCTACAGCCTGGCTTCTCAAGGGGATATCCTCATCAACCTCGACAGCGAGGACGAAGGTCTCTCTTCGCTGGCTGTGCAGGGTGGTCTCGACGTCAACGTCAAGCTCGAGTACAAGGATCAGGAGCCTACGCCCGAAGGGGATATCGCTGTGCGCATCAGCCTGACGGGTCTGCGCGGTGGTCACTCGGGTATGGATATCATCCTCGGTCGTGCCAACGCTAATAAGCAGCTCGTGCGCTTCCTCAAGGAGGCTATCGCCAGCTACGGCGCTCGCCTCGTACACCTCGAAGGGGGCTCAGCTCGCAATGCGATCCCTCGCGAAGCCTTCGCGCTCGTGACCATCCCCGAAGCAGAGGCTGACGGCCTGTGGGAGTTCGCTTCGGACTCCTCGACACCCTGCAGACGGAGTATAAGAATATCGAGGACGGCATCAGCCTCAGCCTCGAGCGCACGGATCTGACCAAGACGGTCATCCCCGAAGAGATCCAGGATGGCGTCATCGGCGCCCTCGATGCGTGCATCAATGGGCGTGCAGAGCATGCTCACCGACTTCCCTGGCATCGTAGAGTCCTCTACGAATATGGCGAAGATCTTCGTCGGCGAAGGTACCTTCACCGCTACCTTCATGCTGCGTAGCTCCTCGGAGAGCCGCAAGGAGTATGTCGCTTCTCAGATCGAGAGCGCGATGAATCTGGCGGGTGCAGAGGTTGAGTTCGCAGGGAGCTTACAACGGCTGGGCGCCCAACGCTGACTCCGCCGTCCTCAAGACGATGCGCCGTGCTTACGAAGAGGTCACGGGTAAGTCCCCTGAGATCACCGTCGTCCACGCAGGGCTGGAGTGTGGTATCATCCAGGGCGTCATGCCAGATATGGATATGATCTCCATCGGTCCTGACCTTCGCTCGCCCCACTCTCCCGACGAGAAGGTACACATCGCCTCTGTCGAGCGCACCTGGAAGGTCCTCGTCAAGGGCGCTGGAGCTGATCTAATTCGCATACCAAAGACCCTAAGTATATCATCACAAGAAGAATTTAGTAAATGAGTAAGACAGCTTATGTATTCCCTGGCCAAGGCGCCCAGTTCGTGGGTATGGGGAAGGAGCTTTATGAGAATCATCCCCTAGCCAAGGAGCTCTTTGAGAAGGCCAACGATATCCTCGGATTCCGCATCACGGACATCATGTTCGCTGGTACGGACGAAGAGCTCAAAGCAGACGAAGGTCACGCAGCCCGCGGTCTTCCCTGCACTCCGTCATCCGTGCGCTCTGCCTCGGTGACGAATTCCAGCCCGATATGGTCGCTGGTCACTCCCTCGGTGAGTTCTCTGCACTCGTCGCTGCTGGTGCGCTGAGCTTCGAAGATGGTCTTCGTCTCGTCTCCAAGCGTGCTCTGGCTATGCAGGAGGCTTGCGAAGCTAACCCTGGTACGATGGCGGCTATCCTCGGTCTGCCCGATGAGAAGGTCGTCGAGATCCTCAAGACCATCGAGGGTGGGGTAGTCATCGCTGCCAACTTCAACTGCCCCTGGTCAGCTCGTCATCTCGGGTGATGTCGACGCTGTCGACCGCGCTTGCGAAGCCCTCAAGGAAGCTGGTGCTAGCGTGCTCTTCGCCTCAACGTCGGTGGTGCCTTCCACTCACCTCTGATGGAGCCTGCACGTGCGCGCTCGCTCGAAAGCTATCGAGGCTACGGAGTTCCATAGCCCCCGCTGCCCCATCTATCAGAATGTACCTGCCCATGCTGTCAACTGCACGCACGGCATCAAGAAGAACCTCATCGCTCAGCTGACGGCTCCCGTACGCTGGACGGAGAGCGTACAGGCTATGGTCGCCGACGGTGCTACGCGCTTCGTCGAGGTAGGCCCTGGTGCTGTCCTTCAGGGGCTGGTCAAGAAGATCGCTCCCTGCAGTAGAGACCGAAGGCAAGCAGTAGCCCGCCTCCCCTCTATCCCCCAATAGTCCGCCGCCCGACCTCTCCCTTCACGGAGACGGTCGGGCGGCGTCATATCGGTGTCGTGAGGTACCCCAGCGAGTGGGGAATAGGAGAGGCCGTGAAAATACTCACTTTTAGGTATTGTGCTCACTTCGTGGGGGCTATACCTTTGCAGAACATTACATCAGTCACTATTTCTCCTATCGTATATCCCTAGATCAATGAAGAAATGTATACTCCTGGGGCTGCTCGTGTGGAGCACTGCGGCTCGAGGCGAACGCTATTTGCCCGTAGCTACTCCCGACAGCGTCTCTGCCAAGGCCGTGGCACCTGCCAGCGCACGAGTTCCGCGGGCGTGTCACCGACTCCCATGGCGCTCCTGTCGAAGGAGCGGTCATCGCCGTCGGGGATCCACTGCTTCGCCTCACAGCTCATCACCGATCGAGAGGGCGCTTCACCCTCGACGGCCTTCCCGCAGGACGCCAGCATCATCATCCAGGCGATGGGCTATATCACGCAGCGCCGCTTCCTCTTCCTCGGAGAGGAGGCTGCAGACCTGCACTTCATCCTCGATGAGCGCGAGCAAGCACTGCCTCACCGTCGACGTCATCGGGCGCCGTGAGCAGTCGTATCGCAATGCGATGTCTTTCGCTGAGGACGAACAGCGACACTCCTGCGGACGTCCCGCAGTCCATCGGCTACGTCACGAAGGAGCTCGTCTTGGACCAAGTGCTATCACCGTCAACGAGGTGGTGAAGAACATCAGCGGGCATCAACCAGTATTCCTTCTACAACGACTTCTCGATCCGTGGCTTCCAGTGCGGGGAACCGCAACTCAGGTAATCTCCTCAACGGCATGCGTGCTCAGACGAGCCTCTGGCGTCAGTCATCGCTGGCGAATATCGAGCGCGTCGAGGTCATCAAGGGCCCTGCCTCCGCCCTCTTTGGGAATGCTGCCCCAGGTGGTGTCATCAATCGTGTGACGAAGAAGCCCCTCAATATAGCCCGCCGCTCGGTATCGCTGACGGCTGGGAGCTTTCAATACGAGTCGCGCCTATGCCGACTTCACGGGCCCGCTCAATGAGCGCAAGACACTCCTCTACCGTCTCAATCTCGGCTATGAGAATTCGGATACCTTCCGTGATCTGCAGAAGCTCACGACGCAGATCGTAGCCCCTCGATCACCTATCTGCCCTCAGATCGTACTCGCCTCAATGTAGACCTGGTGTACACCAGCAGTGCGGGGAAGCTCGACCGTGGTGTCGCGATTTTTGGCGATGGGGATCTCTTCTCCCGCCCTATCTCTTTCTCGCAGTCGGCAGCCAATGACTATCTGCGTGAGCAGACGCTGAACCTGACCTTCGCCTCTCGCATCAGCTGTGCCGAGGGGCTCCTCTTCAATAGCACCTACCTCTACTCCTCCTACGGCGAGGATATGATGGAGCACTCGCAGGATAATGCCTTCGTCAAGAAGGCGGACGGCACGGATGACCCCGCCCTCGTCCTGATGCGTGTCACGAAGCGCTTCCGCAACTTCCGCAATCACGCCTTCAATAACTACTTGACGTGGAGTGTCGCTACGGGAGCCGTCCAGCACTAGCTCCTCTTCGGCTATGACCACTTCAATACGCAGCTGGCTCCAGGCTCGTCCCTACATCGAGGCAGGCGGCTACCTCTTAGCTAACGGTGGTACGGCGAAGACCTTCAAGAAGGCGGATATCGCTAAGTACCTCCTGGATAAGGACGGCAACCCACGTACGAACGTCCCTGCCTTCGACCTCAACTCCACCGTCGGCAATCAGTATCAAGACGTCACGAAGTACATCTACGAGTCGAAGGCCGTACGCCCCTCAGATCAGTACACCAATGGTATCTATCTGCAGGAGCAGCTCTCGTGGCAGCGCCTGCAGCTCCTCCTCGGTGCTCGCATAGAGTGGTTCACCGATGTCGTGCAGGATGCTAAGGGAGTGAAGACCCGCACGCACCAGCATGCCTTCACCCCACGTGTAGGCTTGGTCTATGGTATCACGCCCTCTACCAATGTCTATGCTACGTGGATACGAGGGCTTCGAGCCTCGAGGCGGTCTCCGTGCAGAGTGATCCTACTTCGGGTGGTCCTTTTCGATCCCGTGCAGAGCTGAGCTCTGGGAGCTTGGCGCTAGGGGATTACCTCACAGCCGCCTCACGGCTACGCTGAGTGTCTTCAGCCTCCGCCAGCGCAATACGCTCTACAATGCGGGGATCACGGGTGAGCCTAACCGCATGGTGCCCATCGGCGAAGAACTCTCGCGAGGCGTAGAGCTTGATGTCACTGGGAAGATCCTGCCCTACTGGAGCGTGATGGCAGCTACAGCTACAATGTCGCTGAGATCACCAAGGCTGCCGAGGGGACGAAGGACCTCAACCTCCAGCGCCCTGGGACGCCCCGTCATTCGGCAAACGTCTGGACGAAGTTCGTCATCCCTCAAGGTGCACTTGAAGGCCTTGGTATCGGCTTCGGTGTGCATGGCGTGAGTGAGCGCCTCGGACAGGTCGGCCGCCGTGCCAATGTAGTCAGCTACCCGGCTATGTCCTCCTCGACGCCGCGCTCTACTATAAGGTGCGCGATGTACAGCTCCAGCTGAATGCGAATAACCTGCTGGATAAGCGCTACTACGTCTCGGGCTATGACCGCCTGCGCTCCCTTCCTGGCTCGCCACGCAACTTAAGCCTCTCAGCGACCTACCGCTTCTAGGCTGCTTGTCACTTCTCTCCCGTCCCCCGCTATGCCCCTCGTGTAGGGTGCATAGCGGGGATCTCTATCTAGCCTATTCCTATTGGCTCGTCATCGGAGACTGTTGCCTAGAGTCCTGCCCTCTATTTAGAGTGGTATCTGCACGCCCAGCTACCCGATACACCCTCTCCGAAGTGATACGCAAACCCTTCGCCTTATCGCGCGTATTCCTCTTATCCAGCGGAGGGAAAAGTGCCATCTCCGTGAAGGAAAAAGCGCCTTCACGTAGTGGTTTTCCTCTGTCTATGCACGTAGTCTTAAAGACCAGGCACGCCAATCCAAAATATCCACGTACGTAGATATTAGATCCACGTACGTAGATCAAGCTTATCAGCCACTCGTCCACAACTTTTATCCTACACGGGCAACAACCTAATACGTCAATAAAAGCTAGTAGCTCGCACGAAAGCTATATAGGAATCGATCAAAGCTATATGCTTTCTTCGCCATCCTATATTCCACTCCCTACGAGCCCTAAGAAGAGCCCCGCTAAGAAGCCGAATGGCGGTATATTATTGTTATCTTTGTCTGTAGAGAATAAACATGGGGGCGACGGGGCTTGAAAAGGCTTTGCTTCGCCCCGCTAATGTGCTTACAACTACACTACGACATGGTTTGCACCACGCGCATCTATCCTCTTGGTCTACACCGGAGGGACGATCGGGATGCTTGAGAACCCTGAGACGGGTGCTCTCGAGCCCCTTGACTTTAATTACCTGCAGGACAACGTCCCAGAGCTGCGCCTCTTGGGTTGCGATATCTCCAGCGTGGAGTTTCAGCCACCCGCTGGACTCCTCGGCGATCACTACCGAGCACTGGGTACAGCTGGCTCGTGTCATCGAGGAGAACTACGATAAGTACGACGGCTTCGTCATCCTCCACGGCACCGATACGATGGCTTATACCGCCTCGGCGCTGAGCTTCGTCTTCGAGGGGCTCGCTAAGCCTATCGTCTTCACCGGCTCACAGCTCCCCGTAGGGAAGCTCCGTACGGACGGGAAGGAGAACCTCATCACGGCTATCGAGATCGCAGCGGCACGCGACGAAGCAGGCCGCCCACGTGTGCCTGAGGTATCGCTCTTCTTCGAGAACTATCTGATGCGTGGCAACCGCACGAGCAAGATCAGCGCCGATCAGTTCAGCGCCTTCGAGTCGTACAACTATCCCCATCTGGCTTATGCCGGTATCGAGATCCGCTACCACGACGCCGTCATCGCAAACGCTCATGTGGGGCGTACGCTTTCGGTGCGCCCGTACTTTCGACCCTCATGTGGCGGTCTTGAAGCTCTTCCCTGGTATCACACGCGAGGTCGTCGATGCCGTCCTCTCCGTGCCTTCGCTGCGCGGGGTGGTGATGGAGACCTTCGGCAGTGGCAATGCGCCGATGATGCCTTGGTTCCTCGATGCGCTCCGTGCCGCTGTGGCACGTCGTGTCGTCATCGTGAATGTCACGCAGTGCGTCACGGGCTACGTCGATATGACGCGCTACGAGACGGGCGTCCTCCTCGAGAAGATCGGGCTGGTCAGCGGGCGTGATGCCACGACCGAGGCCGCACTGACGAAGCTGATGTACCTCCTCGGTCAGGGCTTCAGCAGCGAGGAGGTCAGCCGCTTGATGGCCATCCCTCTGCGCGGAGAGATGAGCCTCGACCAGGAGATGGAGGGCTTCTCCCGCGAGATCTCCATCTATCGCCGATAGAGGCGACACGTATCTACACCCAGATCCACGAATGATAAGATTTATGTGCCTCTCCAGTGGGAGCAGTGGGAACTGCTACTACATAGGAGACGAGGCGGGGGGCTTCCTCATCGATGCGGGGATCCCTATCCGCACTATCACCAAGACCCTCAAGGCTGAAGGCATACCGCTCGACGGCGGTGCCATCCACGGGGTCATCGTCACGCATGACCACGCCGACCATATCCGTACCGTCGGGGTCATCGGGGGCGTCTATCACCTGCCCGTCTACGCCACGCGGCTGGTGCACGACAGCATAGCCAATAGTCGCTTCGTGCAGGGACCCTATCGGCCCCTCGCGCCGTGAGATCAAGATCTACGAGCCCTTCACCGTAGCAGGCTTCACTATCGAGGCCCTTCCCCGTGCCGCACGACAGCGCGGAGAACGTGGGCTACCACATCACGAAGGGCGACTTCCGCTTCACGCTCGCTACCGACGTCGGCCACGTCACTGACGATATCGCCGACTACATCAGCCGTGCCGACCACGTGGTACTCGAGGCGAACTACTGACCCGAGATGCTACGCAGTGGGAGCTATCCTGAGTTCCTCAAGGGGCGTGTCGCCTCGCCACAGGAGCACCTCTCCAATGATGAGGCGGCCGAACTCCTCGCTCGTGTCTATCACACGGGTATGAAGAACGTCTGGCTGTGCCACCTGAGTGAGGACAACAACCACCTGATCTCTGCTGGAAGACCGTCGAGCAGCGCCTCTTCGCCGAGGGCATTCGCGTGGGCAGGACCTCTCGCTCACGGCACTGGAAGCGCACGACTGCTTCGCCGATGTATCTTTTAGAGCCTTAGCGCTGTTATCTCTACAGAGCGGGTACATCACCCCCGCCTTACCCCTATCACTATGGATACCGAGAAGTATAAGCTATATACCAAGGGCGGCGACAAGGGCCGCACCTCCCTGGTCAGTGGGCAGCGCGTGCCCAAGTACGACATCCGTCTGGAGAGCTATGGCACGATCGATGAGCTGAATTCGTTCGTCGGCGTGCTGCTGGCTACCTGAGCTCGAGGAGGAGGATGAAGTTCCTCTTCTGGCTGCAGCACAAGCTCTTCTCCGTCGGTGGCTACCTCGCTACCGACACCACGCAGGACGATGTGCACACCGTGACCTCCGTCACCGAGAGCGCCGTGGCACGTGTCGAGCGTGAGATCGACCGCCTCGACGATATGGTGCCACCTATCAAGGCCTTCATCCTCCCCTCGGGTGGAGCGATCACGGCCGCTGCGCACGTCTGCCGTACCGTCTGCCGTCGTGCCGAGCGCATCATCTACCGCCTCAATAGCGAGACGCCGCTGGATGTGAATGTCCTGCGCTTCGTCAACCGTCTGAGTGACTACTTCTTCGCTCTGGCACGTAAGGAGGTCTTCCGCATCAATGGTGAGGAGATCGTCTGGACTTACGACCACGAAGACCTGTAGCCCGTACCTCTACCTGCCTTTTCCCTCATCCTCTTCGCTCCCTACCTCCGATGAATAAGCTCACTCAGCAGCAGAAGCTCGACCAATCGCTTTCGCTCACGCCCGCACAGATCCAAGCCATCAAGATGCTGGAGCTCACGGGGCTGGAGCTGAGGCGCGTATCGAGCGTGAGCTGGAGGAGAACCCCGCACTCGAAGAGAACGACGAGGCGCCCCAGCAAGAAGGCTCCGACGACGAGCCGACTTCCTCCGATAGCGACTGACCAAGACTGGGAGCTCGGCGAATACGCTACCGAGGATGATATCCCCGACTACAAGCTCCGTGAGCTGCAGGAGCGCCAGTCGGTCCGTGAAGAGATCCCCTTCGCGGCTGGTGCCCCTTCGCTTGATGAGTATCTGATGGAGCAGCTCGCGCTCGTCACTCCGCTGGAGGGGACGCGCCGCGAGATCGCACGCTCCATCATCAGGGAACATTGACGACGACGGCTATCTGCACGCTCTGTCGAGGAGATCGAGGATGATCTGCTCTTCAAGGCAGGCCTCTCCGTCACGCCCGAAGAGATCGCCGAACTCATCCGTCTGGTGAAGACGCTGGATCCCGCTGGTATCGGTGCACGCGACCTCAGAGAGTCACTCCTCTTGCAGATCGAGCGCCTGCCAGCTGACCCCCTGCACTGTGAAGCGCAGCGTATGATCGAGCATCACTACGAGGACTTCGTCAATAAGCGCTTCGACCGCCTATGTGCGGCACTTGGGGTGAGCGAGGAGCACCTCTCCGAGCTCTACGCCTTCATCTCGCACCTCAGCCCCAAGCCAGCTAATGGCTACGGCGATGACAGCGAAGGGCGCTTTATGCACATCACCCCCGACTTCATCGTCACTGAGCGTGATGGCGAGCTCTTGATTTCGCTCGTCGGGTGAGCGAGATCTGCCTCCCTGCGCCTAAGCCCCACCTACCTTGCCCTGCTGGAGCAGCACAAGGATCAGCGTGATGGCTCGCGTCAGAGCCGTGAGGCGATGACCTTCCTGCGCCACAAGGTCGAGCAGGCCCGCTGGTTCATTGATGCCATTCATCAGCGCGAGGAGACCCTGCGCAAGACGATGACCGCCATCGTCGAGCACCAGCGTGCCTTCTTCCTCACGGGAGAAGTGTCGGCCCTGCGCCCGATGATCCTCAAGGATATCGCCGAGGCTACAGGCCTCGACATCAGTACGATCTCACGTGTGAGCAATAGCAAGTCCGTGCAGACCGACTACGGAGTCTATATGCTGAAGTTCTTCTTCGGCGAAGGCATCATCAATGACGAAGGCGAGCGTCTCCACCCGTGAGGTCCGCGAAGCTCTTGCTGAGCTCATCGCAGGCGAGGACAAGCGTCAGCCGCTCTCCGATGAGCAGCTCACCCAGCTCCTTGCAGCCCGAGGCTATCCCATCGCCCGCCGCACCGTGGCGAAGTATCGCGAGCAGCTCCGCCTCCCCTGTAGCACGTCTGCGTCGCGAGCTGTAAGTCCCGCACTCTCTCATTACGCATAAAGCACGAGCGGTCGCAAAGCATCTGATGCTTTGCGGCCGCTCAGCTTTTTGTCTCTCCGCTTCTTCGGCGAGACTGCGGGGGTGAGATCCCTTTCCTAGATCGAGAGGATGCGCAGGGGCTCGACGAGGTCCGTGTCGATGGACTTGTTCTTCTTGATTGCCTTCGAGAAGGGTACGTATACGAGGGCATCATTGACGATCCCGATCATCACGTTGCGCTGCCCCTCGAGGAGGCTTCGATGGCAGCGACACCCATACGGCTGGCGATGATGCGGTCCTGCGCACTGGAGACCCCGCGCTGGATATGCCCGAGGATCACGACACGCACGTCGAACTGCGGGTACTCCTTCTCCACGCGCTCGGCGACCTTCATGCTCCGCCCGTGCTCTCGCTCTCGGAGACGAGCACGATGCTGCTATTCTTCGTCTTGCGAAGCCATTCTCGATCGTCTCAGCAGGCTGGTCTTTCTCGAAAAGGCGAACTCGGGGATGATCGCTGCTTCTGCTCCCGAAGCGATAGCGCCGTTGAGGGCAAGGAAGCCTAGCTTCGCGCCCCATGACCTCTACGAAGAAGAGGCGTTCATGCGAGGAGGCGGTGTCGCGGATCTTGTCCACGGCGGAGACGATGGTGTTCAGCGCCGTGTCGTAGCCGATCGTGAGGTCGGTGCCGTAGAGGTCGTTGTCGATCGTGCCAGGGAGCCCAACGATGGGGATGTCAAACTCTTCGGCGAACTCACGTGCGCCTGAGAGGACCCGTCACCACCGATGACGACGAGGGCATCGATCCCGTGGGCACGCATCGTCTCATAGGCCTGAGCGCGACCTTCGGGCGTGCGGAACTCGGGGCAGCGTGCCGTCTTGAGGATCGTACCCCCACGCTGGATGATGTTGCTCACGTGCTGTGTCTCGAAGTCTTCGATCTCACCGGTGATCAGTCCCTTGTAGCCGCGGTAGATCCCCTTGACGCGGATGCCGTGGTAGATAGCCGTGCGGGTGACCGAGCGGATGGCGGCATTCATGCCGGGCGCATCGCCGCCAGAGGTCAGTACCCCTATACATTTGATTGTAGCCATAGTTGCTGTTCTTATTTCAAAGCAATCTTATACCAATTCTTCTGTCAGCAAAGGTACGCAATTCTCACCCCGATATGCTGCCCGCATGGAGCCCTGTGACGAGCGTGAATATATCGTATTGAAGTTTAGCTGATATAAGCGGACTCATCCAAAGCTCTATGGTGGGGTGGTGCGAACCTATATTGGTCGACTGGGCGACCTATGACCGTCATAGTGAGCTATCATCGTGCTGACCAATATGAGACTGTTGCTCACGTAGGGATAAAAAGTTGTGGACGAGTGGCAGATAAAGCTTGATCTACGTACGTGGTCCTAATATCTACGTACGTGGATATTTGGATTTACGTGCCTGGTCTTTTAAGACTACGTGCGTAGATGCGGAAAAACCACTATGTGAAGGCGCTTTTTTCTTCACGAGAACGATGCTTTTCCCTCCGCTGAATAAGAGGAATCCTCGCGATAAGGCGAAGGGCTTACGTGTCACTTCGGAGGGTGTATCGGGGAGCTGGGCGCGCGATGCCTTAGCACAATAAGTAGGGGCAGGACTCTCGGCAATAGTCTCCATATAGGTTCCTAGCATCCCTCACGTGAGAGTTCTTCTCCCTCATCTGCGAAGTCTTATGCTAATTGTGATCGGGTCTTTCTTCCTCTTACTATATATAATGTACGCGCGCGAGGGATCTCGTCCAGAGAAAGTGCGCAGAATCTTGCGCTTAGATTTGGATATTCGGCGGAAATTGCTGTATCTTTGCAGTCGCAAAGTCAGGCGGACGAGCAGCGAATGACAGGGTTTAGATCAAGAGTGGTAACGAAAAAGTTTCACTCAAGATTTGGTGGAGTGAAAACTTTGCTTTACCTTTGCACTCGCAAAAGAAACGAACGGCCTTGCGGCGACGCAGGTAGTTTGACTTTGAGAGATCTTTGAGATAATTGATATTGACAAACAGAAGTGTAGTAACAAACGTTTAGGAAATGAAAGACCCTAACCGTCAATTACGACCTTTACTTAGGTAGAGATACACTAATAAATCTGAAGCAAGAATCATTTTTAGAGCAAGACAAACAGAACAAAGTACAATAAAAATATTGACAATGAAGAGTTTGATCCTGGCTCAGGATGAACGCTAGCGATAGGCTTAACACATGCAAGTCGAGGGGCAGCATGGTCTTAGCTTGCTAAGACTGATGGCGACCGGCGCACGGGTGCGTAACGCGTATGCAACTTGCCTCACAGAGGGGGATAACCCGTCGAAAGACGGACTAATACCGCGTACACTCTATGTTGGGCATCCAATCTAAAGGAAATGAATTTCGCTGTGAGATAGGCATGCGTCCCATTAGCTAGTTGGTGAGGTAACGGCTCACCAAGGCGACGATGGGTAGGGGGAACTGAGAGGTTGAACCCCACACTGGTACTGAGACACGGACCAGACTCCTACGGGAGGCAGCAGTGAGGAATATTGGTCAATGGGCGAGAGCCTGAACCAGCCAAGTCGCGTGAAGGATGACTGTCTTATGGATTGTAAACTTCTTTTATACGGGAATAACAAGAGTCACGTGTGGCTCCCTGCATGTACCGTATGAATAAGCATCGGCTAACTCCGTGCCAGCAGCCGCGGTAATACGGAGGATGCGAGCGTTATCCGGATTTATTGGGTTTAAAAGGGTGCGTAGGCGGCCTGTTAAGTCAGCGGTGAAATCTAGGAGCTTTAACTCTAAATTGCCATTGATACTGGCGGGCTTGAGTGTAGATGAGGTAGGCGGAATGCGTGGTGTAGCGGTGGAATGCATAGATATCACGCAGAACTCCGATTGCGAAGGCAGCTACTAAGGTACAACTGACGCTGAAGACGAAAGCGTGGGTATCAAACAGGATTAGATACCCTGGTAGTCCACGCAGTAAACGATGATAACTGGGCGTATGCGATATACAGTATGCTCCTAAGCGAAAGCGTTAAGTTATCCACCTGGGGAGTACGCCGGCAACGGTGAAACTCAAAGGAATTGACGGGGGCCCGCACAAGCGGAGGAACATGTGGTTTAATTCGATGATACGCGAGGAACCTTACCCGGGATTGAAATGTAGATGACCGCTCCTGAAAGGGAGTTTTCCTTCGGGACATCTATGTAGGTGCTGCATGGTTGTCGTCAGCTCGTGCCGTGAGGTGTCGGCTTAAGTGCCATAACGAGCGCAACCCCTGTCTACGGTTGCCATCAGGTGATGCTGGGAACTCCGTAGAGACTGCCGTCGTAAGGCGTGAGGAAGGTGGGGATGACGTCAAATCAGCACGGCCCTTACATCCGGGGCGACACACGTGTTACAATGGTAAGGGACAAAGGGCAGCTACCTGGCGACAGGATGCGAATCTCTAAACCTTATCACAGTTCGGATCGGAGTCTGCAACTCGACTCCGTGAAGCTGGATTCGCTAGTAATCGCGCATCAGCCATGGCGCGGTGAATACGTTCCCGGGCCTTGTACACACCGCCCGTCAAGCCATGGGAGTCTGGAGTACCTAAAGTCCGTAACCGCAAGGGTCGGCCTAGGGTAATACAGGTGACTGGGGCTAAGTCGTAACAAGGTAGCCGTACCGGAAGGTGCGGCTGGAACACCTCCTTTCTGGAGTTCTGAAAATGGGCTTTAGTATAGTTAGTGTAGTATGTACGTAAGAGATGAGTTAGGTGATTTTTCTGAATGTGCGTACTCGCTTCTGCTGTCGATATCTTTTCTTCTCACCTTATTATAGTCCCTAAAGACAGTCCTATAGCTCAGTTGGTTAGAGCGCTACACTGATAATGTAGAGGTCGGCAGTTCAAATCTGCCTGGGACTACTTTAAGTGACTTACCTGGGGGATTAGCTCAGCTGGCTAGAGCACCTGCCTTGCACGCAGGGGGTCAACGGTTCGAATCCGTTATTCTCCACTTTTTTTCAAGACGATCGGCTTGCCTCATACGAGGTGAGCCGATCTTTTTTGTATCCAGCTCCTCTTGTGCTCTATATCTGCTCTTTTAGAGTGCGCTGAGTATGCAGGGGTGGGGGCTTTTGCTACTTTTGCACCAGGCGTGCCTGCCCGTAACCATTATAATAGAAGAGATAGGGTAATCCGTAGATGAATTTAGTTATAGTAGAGTCTCCGAAGAAGGCCGAGCTGATCTCTGGCTTTCTCAAAAAACATCAACTGAACGACTATAAGGTCATGGCCAGTGCGGGCCATGTGCGTGACCTCAAGCAGCATTCCTTCAGCGTGAATGTAGAGGATCACTTCCGCCCCGAGTACGTCATCACCGAGGACAAGAAGAGCCTGGTGCGCGAACTCAAAGCCGCAGCAAAGAAAGCCGACCTCGTCTACCTCGCTTCCGATGAAGACCGCGAAGGAGAAGCCATCGCTTGGCATCTGAGCGAAGCCCTCGAGCTCAAGCCAGAGGAGACCCGCCGTATCGTCTTCCACGAGATCACTGCCGAAGCCTTCCTCCACGCCCTGGAGCACCCACGTGAGGTGAACATGAATCTTGTCGATGCGCAGCAGGCACGCCGCGTCCTCGACCGTATCGTGGGCTTCGAGCTCTCTCCCGTTCTGTGGAAGCGCATCCGTCCCTCGCTCTCGGCAGGGCGTGTGCAGAGCGTCGCCGTCCGACTCATCGTCGACCGTGAGCGTGAGATCACAGCCTTCGTACCCCAATCTTCTTACCGCCTACAGGCGACCTTCGTCCTCCCCTCGGGTGAGCGTCTCTTGACAGAGCTCAATCATCGCTTCGCTACCGAAGCCGAGGCAGAGGCCCTTATGACCCGCTGTGCTACGGCCGACTTTTCTATCGGTGCGATCACGCGCCGTGCTGCTCGCCGCTCGCCAGCTGCTCCCTTCACCACATCTACGCTGCAGCAGGAGGCCGCACACAAGCTCGGCTACTCCGTCTCGCAGACGATGCGCCTCGCGCAGTCCCTCTACGAATCGGGGCATATCACCTATATGCGTACCGACTCGGTGAACCTCTCTTCGCAAGCCCTCAGCGCTATCGCTCGTCAGATCGAGAGCACCCCGGGAAGGATACCACCAGCCCCGCCGCTTCCAGACCAAGAGCAAGGGTGCGCAGGAGGCTCACGAAGCTATTCGCCCCACCTATATCGACCGCGAGCGTGTCGGTGGTACGCCTCAGGAGCAGCGTCTCTATGACTTGATCCGCAAGCGTACCCTCGCCTCGCAGATGGCTGACGCAGAGATCGAGCGCACGACCGTCTCGATCCCCGTGGCTGCTACGGACTATGCCTTCACCGCACAGGGTGAAGTGATCACCTTCCGAGGCTTCCTCGATGTCTATATGGAGTCGACGGGTGAGGAAGGCAATGCAGAGGTGACGAAGCTCCTCCCCGCAGTCAAGGAGCGCGAAGCTCTTTCGCTCGAAGCCCTCACGGGGGAAGAGCGCTTCACACAGCGCCCTGCCCGCTACACGGAGGCTTCGATGGTAAGCAAGATGGAAGAGCTCGGCATCGGCCGCCCTTCGACCCATGCTCCCCACGATCCAGACGATCCAGAATCGTGGCTATGTAGAGCGTGCTGACCGCGAAGGCCAGCGCCGCAACTATACCGTACTGACCCTCAAGGATGGCGCCGTCAAGCGTGCTGTCAAGAGCGAAGTCTACGGCGCCGACAAGGGGAAGCTCCTGCCTACCGACGTGGGTATCGTCGTCAATGACTTCCTCGTCGACCAGTTCCCCAATATCGTAGACTACAACTTCACGGCGCGTGTCGAGGAAGAGTTCGATACGATCGCCGAAGGGAAGACCGCTTGGTCAGGCGCTATCGGCGACTTCTACCAGCGCTTCCACCCCGAGGTAGAGCGTGCCACGCACGAGCGTCCTGCTCAGCGTGTCGGCCAGCGTATCCTCGGTGTACAGCCCTCGACGGGGCTGCAGGTATCAGTCAGCATCGGCCGCTACGGCCCCATGGCACAGCTGGGTACGGCAGAGGATGCCGAGAAGCCCCGCTTTGCTTCGCTGCAGAAGGGGCAGTCGCTTGAGACGATTACCCCTCGAAGAAGCCCTTGCGCTCTTTGACCTGCCGAAGAATATCGGTGAGTATGAGGGTGAGGTGATGACGGTCGCAGTGGGTCGCTTCGGCCCCTATGTCCGCCACGCAGGGAAGTTCTACAGCCTGCCTAAGGACACCGATCCCCTCTCCTGCACCGCAGAGCAAGCTATCGAGATCATCCGTGAGAAGCGTGAGAGCGAGGAGAAGAGCCTCCTGAAGTCCTTTCGCCGAAGATGCTGATCTCGATCCGCACGGGTCGCTTCGGTCCGTACCTCAAGTACAAGACCGACAACTACAAGCTCCCCAAGGATGTCGACCCCACGTCGATGAGCTACGATGACTGCATGAAGCTCATCGCTGAGACGCCTGCGAAGACGGCTCGTAAGGGCGCAGCTCGCAAGTCCTCTCCCCGCGCTAAGAAGTCGAAGAGCTAAGCTGTAGATGCGCTACTTCATCTCTCTGAGCTACGACGGCACGAACTACAGCGGCTGGCAGACCCAGCCCGATGCTCCGACCGTCCAAGAGACTATCGAGAAGGCGCTGACGCTCGTCTCGCGCTCTCCCGAGCCTATCGCTATCGTCGGTGCTGGGCGCACGGACGCTGGTGTCCATGCCCGTGGTATGGTCGCTCACGTCGATCTGCCGATGGATCTCGAGGCAGCACGTGAGCTGATCTTCCGCACCGACCGCTACCTCCCTCACGATATCGCTCTGCATAGCATCCGCCCTGTGACGGACGAGGCACATGCACGCTTCAGCGCTACCTCCCGTACGTACCGCTACTATGTGACGCTGCGCAAGGATCCCTTCCAGGAGTCACGCATGCTGCGCCTGCACTTCCCGCTGGACTTCGAGCGGATGAATGTAGCTGCTGACGAGCTCCTGCACTTCACGGACTTCACGAGCTTCAGCAAGCTCCATACCGATGTCAAGACGAATAACTGCCGTGTCACCGAGGCTTATTGGCGCCCAGGCGCGGAGCCAGGTCAGTGGATCTTCACGATCACGGCCGACCGCTTCCTGCGCAATATGGTGCGTGCCGTCGTCGGGACGCTCTTCCAAGTCGGTAAGGGACGCCTGTCTGTCGAGGACTTTCGCTGCCGTCGTCGAAGCCAAGGATCGTGGTCGTGCTGGCTCGTCAGCTCCAGGACACGCCCTCATCTCGAGGCTGTCGGCTATCCCGAAGAGCTGTATCTGGACCAAGCTCCTCCCGCATCTCTAATACATGCAGGCTCCTCCGCCACTATGGGCGGAGGAGCCTGCGCTATTTGATATAAGGGGAAGGGTATTTACCGCCCGACACCCCAGCCGCGAGGCTATCGCATAGGGCGGGGGCATTGCGACGTGACCCAGAGCGTGCGCACAGAGTCGGTCAGTGGGAGCTTGCAGTCGAGTGCAGGGTAGAGGCGTGTGAAGCGCTCCGCCTCACGGGAGGTGCAGACGGTATGGCGGATCTTCCCTGAGGCGACCAACTTCGCCAGCTCCTCGGCGCTGTGAAGCGTGTCAAGCTGGATACGGAGGCTGTCGCCTGTCTGCTTGACGAAATACTTCTGGATGTAGGTGGTGGGAGTGCCCTTGGGTAGGGTCAGTGCGTGGCCCGCGAGCGCAGAGAGCTGGCTGATGTAGCGTGTGCTGTCAGTATGGCGCTGGACGAGGTAGAGGATGCTGCCCGCTTCTCGGCGAAGTGTCGGTACTCCCGGTTATCTATCGCTGCATCGTAGATGCTGGAGTAGACGAAGAGATCTACCTTTCCAGTCGATAGTTGTCCGAGTGGCTTGAACTGCAAATCTATAGAATCTGGGGACGATCTCGACACGTAGCCCGCTCTTTTTGCCTTAGATCTCTTGCGAGCTCTTGGATAGCAGCGTCATAGATCTCGCTTTGATCATCACTGAGAAAGTCGTTGCCAGCGATGAGGCGGAGTGTCCCCTCCTGGCGTATCACGGGGTAGTCACGCTCGACACTTCTCATATCCCTCGCTCTGCGCCGCTCCGCCCGCCTATGGCGAGAGTAGGAGTGGCACTCGGCGCCGAGGACGAGGACAAAGATCAGGAAGAGCCAATCGGAAAGGGTCTTAGGGAAAAAAATTCTTGCTCATATCGGAGCTTCGTCATCGTATCGGGGATAATGCCCAGTGGACGCTATGCTTATGGCGTGTAGACGGCTGGCATAAAACCTATCGTCCGACGCCCCAAGCGATGAGGCTATCGCGAAGTGCGGGCGAATTGCGGCGCATGAGCCAAGCTGTGCGTACGGAGTAGCTCAGCGGGAGACTGCAGTCCAGTGTAGGGAAGAGGCGTGCGAAGCGCTCGGCTTCCTCAGAGGTGCAGACGGTATAGTTGATCTTCCCCGAGGCGACCTGCATGGCGAGCTGCTCGGCAGCGTAGAGTGTGTCGACCTGGATGCTGAGGTTGTCGCCGATCTCTTCGCCGAGATGCTCGATGAAGAGCGAGAGGGAGAGGCCTTCGGCAGGGTGATGGAGTGCCCAGCGAGCTCTACCCGACGGCTGATGTGATGCGCGCTGTCTGCACGGCGCTGTACGAGGTAGATAGGCCCAGAGGTCTTCTCAGCAAAGAGCATATAACGGGTAGTATCTACTGCCGAGGTATGCGTGATGGGATGGGCAACGAGGTCTGCCGTGCCGGTGCTGAGGTGGCGAAGGGCTTCGTCCCAGCGGTTCTCCAGCACGACCTCGACACGTAGCCCGCTCTTCTTCTCCAGCTGCTTGGCGAGCTCGTAGATAGCGCCTGAGAGCCGTCCGCCCCTGCACTCTCCACCACTGCCGTAGCCTGCGAGGAGGCGAAGTGCGCCCTCCTTGCGTATCTCGGGGTAGTCGCGCTCGATGAATGGGAGCGAGGCCGCCTCTTTGCTTTGTCTTGACCTGACGGCGCAGGTAGAGGAGCATAGCGATGGCGAGGAGGAGCAGGAAGGCATATACCCAGAGGCGGGTATTTGTGCGGAGCTTAGCCATAGGGGAGGGTTAGTTGTTGAGGTCGACGACGACACCTGCGGAGAGGTGCATCGGATTGTAGGGGTACTTGTACATCGAGAGGCGCTCGTTGGTCATAAAGGCCTCACCCACATTGTACATCTGGAGGAAGAAGCGTGCGCTTCAGGCGGAAGTTCGCATAGGCGATGAGCAGCGGAGCCTGTCCGCCGACATTGCCTTCCGTCTGGAGGGCGAACTGCTGGTCGGTGGGCATATAGTAGGGCGCGTGATAGGCGGAGTGCCAATAGCCCTTGACGCCGAGGTCGACACGTAGGACCTTCGCTAAGAGGAAGCGCAGATACACGTCAGCTGCTGCCGTGAGCGAAGGTAGGGGGAGTACAGAGGGGCAGAGGACTCGCTGGTAGGCGGCCTCGAGATCCCAGTTGATCGGGCCGAAGGAGCTCGCCTGTCGAGCACGCAGAGCCAGGACCTGGATGAGGTCGGAGTGCTGCTGTGTCTCGCCCTTGCTGTCGAAGTAGATGTAGTTCTGCAGGCTTGCCGTACGTGCTTCGGGAAGCTCGTACCCCAGGAGGAGAGGTGCACACGACCACCGAGCTCAGCACGGCGAGTGAAGCTCAGCGACTTGTCCCACCAGCCGTAAGTGCCGTGATGATGTGCGGCGAAGTAAGAGGGCGGGCATTGTCGACATAGGCATCGGCCTCGAGGGCAAAGCGCTTCTGGAAGAGGCTGAAGGCGGTGCGGATATCCCCTCGAGCTTGAAGGCGCGAGGTCCGAGCCGAGGACACCCAGCTCCCCACGGGCGGAGAAGTTCAGCCCTGTGCCTCGCGACGCTCGATGAGCCCACCGATGAAGGTCGAGCTAAGTGCCGTGCGAGTGTAGCTGCTCTGTGGCAAGGTCGGGGGAGCGATGCTCAGCGGTTCTCCTGACGGAGGTAGGGCTGAGAGCCTGAACTCACCCAGGGCGGAAGCCCTCCATCAGCGAGAGGGCGACGGTATTCTGCAGGGTGACGAGCGTGCGGTGTCGTTGGGGAGGGTATAGGTCGTCGTGGTGCCGTCAGAGCTGGTGCGGGTATGGGTCACGGTAGGCGTGCCGAAGACCGTACCCCACTGGTCGCCTCGGTGTGGGAGAAGAAGCGACGGCTCTGCTTGTTGTAGTAGGTCGTCAGCGAGATACCGCCCACGGGGACGAAGTACGTGGAGTCGAGGCTCTGGAGGGCTTCGAGCCCTCCTGCCCCTCTATGGGCAGGGGCTGCTTGCGCTTGACGGTGCGGTAGGAGCCGAGGCGGTAGGACTGCGCGAGGTAGGCGTGACCAGAGCGGATGCGGTTCGTCAGCGCACCCGGTACCGATGAGTACGGGACGTCGCGCGAACTGATCTTGGTACGGCTATTCGTGTAGCGCTCGGGATTGTAGATGTAGTCGGCGTTGGTGATCCCACCATTCTCCTCCTGCTTGTAGTAGTCGTTGGCGATGTAGCCGAAGAGCTCGTAGCGGTCGCCACGATAGGAGGTGAAGACGCGGTAGCGAGCATCCTGCTACGCCCCTGCGTGTAGAAGCTCACCGGCATAGGTGTAGTCGAAGCTCGCTCCGACATTCAGCCTCTGCCGAGGTTCGCCCCGAAGTCAGCCGTGATGACGTCCTCACTCGTTGCTCTTGAAGTTCTTGTGATAGCGCACGCAGGTGAAGGGCGTCTCGTGTCGTAGTAGCGTACCGCATCGGGCGGTAGAGCATACGGCAGTAGCCGTCGGTATAGAAGAAGTCGCCGACACGGCGGGGGCGATCGAAGAAGAGCTTTGCCCTGCCACAGGCTATCTGGTATTCCCCAGATAGGAGACCCCGAGAGAGCGGAACTCCGGCGAGATGTACTCGAAGGTGTAGTGCGTCAGCGTGTCGGGCATCTCGACGCGTACGGCACGCGCCACATCGGGTGTGATCTTATAGGCCTTGAGCTTATCGCCACGGACCATCTTGATCTCGTCGGGCACCTCGACGACCTCACGTACCTGATAGGGATCGTAGGGGCGCACGGGCTCTTGGGCGAATAGCGTGGCGGAGCTGAGGCCGAGGAGGCCAAGGAGCAGGAGGCTTCTTATCTTCATTAGGGCAGAATGAGGCTGGGGAAATATACGGACGATGAGGGGATTAGCACTGCTCCATACCAGCAGCTGCATCCCCGCGGGTCGAGCTCGATAGTCAGATGGTCGAGCTGATAGCGGCGAGCGACCTGTCGCACTGACTCCTTGAGGGCAGCGAGAGCCTCTGGGCTCGTGGCGTCTGCACAGTCGTAGACGATGTGCAGGGAGGCGATATGCTGCTCGCCATTGAGCGTCCAGATATGCAGGTCGTGCAGGTCGAGCACCCCAGTGCAGGGCACGGACTTCATCTGGAGAAGGCCTCTGGTCTACGACCTTCGGGCACCCCTGCTGAGGATGAGGAAGTTGTCGCGCAGGGCGAAGTAGACATTGTAGAGGATCCAAGCGGTGATGCCGAGGGAGAGTAGGGGGTCGAGGATCTTGAAGGAGGGGAAGAAGTACATCACGATACTCACCACGAGTACCGCTACCCATCCGAGGACGTCCTCCATCAGGTGCAGGCGCATGGAGCGCTCGTTGAGCGATGTGCCGCCACTCATTCTCCAGGCAGCGAAGCCATTGATCAGAGACCGAAGACCGCGAGGACGAGCATAGCACCCGCACGAGGTGGATCGGTCGGCGTGATCAGGCGCTCGATGGACTCCTTGATGACGAAGAACGAGCCCACTAAGAGGATGGTGGATGATGAGAAGCGAGCCGAGGAGCGAGAAGCGCTTGTAGCCGTAGCTGAAGTGGCTATCGCGGCCCTTCTTCGAGAGGCGCTCGAGGTACCATGCCACACCGAGCGAGCAGGAGTCCCCGAGGTCGTGGAGCGAGTCGGAGAGGATCGCTACACTACCTGTGTAGAGCCCCCCGAAGAGCTCGATGATGGAGAAAAAGAGATTCAGCAGGAAGGCAATGAGGATATTCCCTCCGCATGATGATGGTGGTGATGATGGTGATGCCCTATGGCCGTGACTGTGTCCGTGGCTATGGGAATGACCGTGGTCGTGACCATGAGCGCTGTGGTCGTGGTCGTGATTATGTTCGTGAGCACACACGTCTCCGTGCTCATGCTCGTGCTCGTGGGGCTTCATAGGAGTTGTTTACGATACGTTAATTGAAGTGGCTTACTTCTTGACACAAAGTACAACTATTCCCCCTCTTTCCCTGTGCACACCCTACAAAGGACGCACTTCACGCTGGCGTTATCCCCTTCTCGTCCACATTCCTCGGGGATAAGCCTGGGGATAAGTCGGTAGATGGGGAGGAGGCTGCACCGTCTTGGTGCGAACGCGCCGATGCCTAGGGTCGGCGTCGTGGGTATTTCTCGGGGATAACGCTGGGGATAAGGCTGTGGGAAAGGTGGTGCGCGGTGGAGATCGTACACCTTTAGGGGGATTATCCACCTAAGATGTGCGGGGAGGAAGTGCGTCGGTGTAAGGGATGCTGAAGCATCTTGTAGAGGAAGGAAAAGCAACCTATAGTGGTCGCTGTGACGACCAGTAGTGGTTCGCAGTCGGACCAGTACTGGTTCACGCGCCGACCACTACTGGTTTGCTCGCTGACCAGTAGTGGTTTCACCCGCTGACCAATAGTGGTTCATAGCACCTTCTCGTAGGGGCGGATGCTCCCTCATTCCATCTTATGAGTGACATACGTGATAATGCATTAAGGCCAGAAGGCACTGCGTCGTGCCTTCTGACCTAGCCAAGGGTAGAGTATGGGGTTGGCTACTTCGTGACGGTGCCTCGAAGACAATCGTTGACCTCGTCTCAGCCTTGTTGAGTGCGGTGAGGGTCTTCGTGATCTCGTCGCTGGGGCTCTTGCCGTAGCGCGTCTTGTAGCTATTGAGGTACATGATGTACATAGAGATCTTCAGCTGACCGGAGAGCTTGCCATCCTTGATGGAGAAGCTACCCTACCTTGGGGGCGAAGGGCATAGCACCGTGCTTAGGGAGTGGATAGTAGCACCATTCTGTACTTCGTATTCGCGGGTGCCTTGCTTGCCGGTGAAGGTGATCTTGTTGTCCCTTGAGCGTGACCTGAGTGAACTTGCCCGTGCCGAGGACTGCTTCGCCGAAGTTGAACTCGGGCGAGGTTGATCTTACCGATGCCGTCGAGGGTGACTTCTTCGAGTGACCGTCACCTGTTGATGAGCGTAGGTGCCATCGGTGCCGGTGACGACGGGGTTGGGTGTTGGCTTGGGCTCGTTGTTTTCCTTGCCACCGCAGGAGGAGAGGCCGAGGGTGAGGCCAGCGAGGAGAAGGACCGAAGCCCACTTCTTTGGTATTCATATTCTGTGAACGGACTAATGTGTGATACGATGACGGAGGGAAAAGTCCTCCCTACGAGGAGCAAAGGTAGCTCAATATGTAGGCTTAGTAGCTCACAGTCTGCAATATACCTATAGAGAGGCCCCAGACAGCACGTGCTATCTGGGGCGCTTTTATCTAACTAGTAGTGGGGAGTCGTAGGCTAAGCCTTCTTACCCTGGTTGGCTACAGCCCATGAGCTTCTTGATCTCTGGGGTCACCGAGGAAGTAGTCCTTGACGAGACGGAGCTCATCGTCGAACTCGAAGACGTAAGGAACGGCCGTGGGAGGTTCAGCTCGACGATGTCTTCGTCAGAGATGCCCTTGAGGACCTTGATGATACCGCGCAGGCTGTTACCGTGAGCTGCTACGAGGACGTCATCGTGCTGCATGAGCGAGGGGAAGATCTTGTCTTCCCAGTAGGGGAGCGTACGAGCGACCGTGTGCAGAGCGCTTCGGTCAGGGGCAGGTAAGCAGGTACGACACCTGAGTAGCGGGGTCAGCCTGAGGTGCGCTCGTCGGTAGCAGCCAGAGGCGTGGGAGGCACGTCGTAGCTACGGCGCCAGATCTTCACCCTGTTCGTCACCGTACTCTCAGCCGTCTCAGCCTTGTTGAGGCCCTGAAGCATACCGTAGTGCTTCGTTGAGGCGCCAGCTCTTCTCTACGGGGGATCCAGTCGAGGTCCATGACGTCGAGGATCTGGTTGAGGGTCTTGATAGCGCGCTTGAGGTAGGAGGCATAAGCCTGCGTGAAGTGGAAGCCGTTTTCCTGAGGATGGCCCCTAGCCTTCTTAGCTTCTTCTGACACCCTTTTCGGAGAGGTCTACGTTCGTCCAGCCAGTGAAGCGGTTCTCCTTGTTCCACACGCTTTCGCCGTGACGGATCAGTACAATTCTCTTCATGATTCGTTGATGGTCTATAAATGAATTAGTAATGTGCTCGTTTATCGACTGCAAAGATAGCCAAACTTATCCGTGCTGAGTTGAGTCGGCCGAGGAGCTGGCGTACGGGCTCCCGCCAGTCCTCGCCACTGAGGGGCTGGTAGGTGTGTATGCCGAACTCCCGCGCCATAGCTACGTTCGCTGGGCCGTCGTCGAGGAAGAGCGTCTCCTCAGGGCGCATATTCCCTCGCGCAGCATCGTCTCGAAGATACGGCGGTCGGGCTTGACCATCCCCATCTCGCAGGAGGCGAACTTCTTCTCGCAGAAGGACGAGAGCGATGCGGCCACTGGGGAGGAAGCGGTCCGACTCGCAGAAGTCCATGACGTAGGGATTGGTATTGATAGGGATGAAGATGCGTAGTCCCCGAGCTCCTCCTCGATGAAGTCGAACTATAGGCGTCCACCCTCGCTGAGGAAGCCGAAGTAAGCGTGAGCAATCTCGTCGTAGGTGAGTGTACGACCTGCCAGCGAGCTGAGCGCTGCACGGAACTCAGGGCTCCGTCATGCGTCCGTCCTCGACTTGGAGGAAGTAACCACTCTGAAGGTAGGGATCCAGCATCTTCTCGACGTCAGGTACCCCAAGGGCAGAGAAGCGGCGAAGGGCCTCTTCGCGATCCAGTCGGAAGAGTACGCCGCCGAGGTCCAATACGATGTTTCTTATCATTCAGTTTCTATGGTTTGGGTTGCATCGTGATCAGCGGATGAGCATCTCTTCGAGCGAGATCCCCCGTGCTGAAGGTGTCACGATAGTACTGCACGTAGTAGTTGTAGTTGTTGGGATAAGCGAAGAAGTCATCGCTGTAGCTGAAGACATAGCGGTCGGAGAGATTGACCTGTGGCAGGGCCGATCTTCGCCGGTACGATGGCTTCGTAGACCTCCCGTTGGGGGTAGAGAGGTCTTCCGACCTTGTAGCGGAGGTTGGTATTGGTATTCTTGTCGCCGACGATCTTCACGGGGTTCTTCACGCGGATGGTACCGTGGTCGGTGGTGAGGATCACGCGGTAGCCCATCTCGGAGATGTGCTTGAAGAGGTTGTACGTCGTCGAGTGGCGGAACCAGCTGCGCGTCAGCGAGCGATACGCAGCCTCGGTATTGGCCAGCTCACGGATCATCTTGCTCTCGGTGCGGGCGTGGGAGAGCATATCGACGAAGTTCAGCACGATGACGTTCAGCTGATACCGCTTGAGGGCTATTGAGGTTGCTCAGCAGGCGCTCGCCGAAGCGGGCTTCGTAGACCTTATTATAGGAGAAGGAATAGTTCTTGCGGTAGCGCTGGATGAGCGTCTGGATCATCGGCCTTCGTTGAGGTTCTTGCCCTCTTCGCTCTCTTCGTCGACCCACAGATCGGGGAACATCTTCGCGATGTCCAGCGGCATCAGCCCCTGAGAAGATCGCATTACGAGCGTACTGCGTAGCCGTGGGGAGGATCGAGAGATAGAGGGTCTTCGTCGAAGGTGTAGAACTCGCTCAGCATCGTTTTCACCGACTCCCACTGGTCGTAGCGGAAGTTATCGATGAGGATGAAGAAGACCTTCTCGCCCGAGTCCAAGAGGGGAAGACCTTCGTCTTGAAGAGGTCGGGGCTCATCAGCGGGCGCGTCTCGCTCGCGGATCCAGCCCTCATAGTTGCGGCTGATGAAGCGGCTGAAGAGGCGGCCAGCATCGGTCTTCTGCATCTCCAGTAGCTCTTTCATCTGCGCGTCGCCCTGCTCCAGCTCGATCTCCCAGTGGACGAGGCGGCGGTAGAGGTCCTTCCATTCGTCGATGGAGAGGCGATCGCTCATCTGCGCGCTGAGCTGAGCGAACTCCTGACGATAGTTCATCGTCGTGGCTTCGCTGATGATCGTGCTCTGGTGAAGGTTCTTCTTCAGGGATAGCAGGAGCCGATTGGGGTTGACGGGCTTGATGAGGTAGTCGGTGATCTTACCGCCGATGGCTTGGTTCATCAGCTCTTCCTCCTCGCTCTTGGTGATCATGATGACGGGGAGGAAGGGGCGTAACTCCTTGATGCGCTGCAGGGCATCAAGGCCCGTTATCCCCGGCATGTTCTCGTCGAGGAAGATGAGGTCGAAGTTCTGGGTCTGTACGGCTTCGATAGCGTCGGCGCCGCTGAGGACGGGCGTCACTTCGTAGCCCCTTCTCCTTGAGGAAGAGGATATGTGGCTTGAGCAGATCGATTTCGTCGTCTGCCCAGAGGATCTGATATACTTTTGTTGCTGCTCATACTTTGCGAAGATACAAAGTTATGGGGGCTCTCCCCAGCTATAACGGCAGACTTCGCCCCTGCCGTGCCCCTCGGCGTGCTTTCGGTGGTACTTGCTCTTGGTCTCTGTGGCTGGAGCGACCTTCGTCTTTGCCTGAGTGGGTTGGCTTCTATGGGCAGGGGCGCAAAATTTCCGTGCGTACAAAAATATTTTCTTGCGCACAGAAATTTCCCCGCGATGCACCGATTTTTGCTTCCCGCACGGCGAATTTTGCGTGCACACGGGCGAAATTTTCGCATATACGAAAATCTTTTTCGTATATGCAGAAACAAATTTCCGTATATACGAAAATTTCCCTCCGCATATAGGGCGCATTTTCAGCGTGCCCAAAGCGTAGCGCCCCGCCCTATCCATCGTGATAGGGGCGGGGCGCACGGCTATGCGAGATAGGCACGAGGCCTATAGGTCAAGCGGCGTCTTGGGGTAGAGATGATCCCACCACTGGCTATTGCCCTGCAGGTGCTTGGCGAACCATGCCTGGATCGTCTGCATCCAGCGATCCCTGTCGCTCGGGCTCGAGGATGTGGTGGTCTTCGCCCTGTCACTTCGATGAGCTCGACGGTGCGGCCGAGGATCTTCAGCGCATTGTACATCGCGGTGCTTTCGCTGGGGGGTACGTTCACGTCGGACGTCCCGTGCAGCAGGAGCAGAGGCGTGTGGATCTTATCAGCGTTGAAGAGCGGGCTGTGCTTGGTGTAGAGTTCGGGGTTGTTCCAGGGGTAGCTGCCTTCGGAGGCTACCGTGCTGTAGCTCATACCCCAGTAGCCCCCTGCCCAGTAGCTGGAGATGGAGCTGATCCCTGCGTGGCTGGCGGCGGCAGCGAAGAGATCCGTGCGCGTCTGCAGGTACTGCGTCATGAAAGCCACCATAGCTGGCGCCAGCGCAACCGATCTTCTTCGCATCGACGAAGGATGTGCAGCGACAAAGGCCTTCACCGCACCGATGATATCGTCGGAGGTCTTCGTACCCCAAGCGTTCAGGTGGTCAGCTGCGAAGCTCTGGCCGTAGCCGACGGTGCCGCGTGGGTTCAGCGAATAGGCTACATAGCCCTGAGCGGCGAACATCGCCAGGTCGTACGTCGTCTCCAGCTCGCGGCTCAGAGGATCGTCCCGCCGTAGTAGTAGACGATCATCGGGTACTTCTTCGAGGGGTCGAAGTTGGGGGCAGGTAGTACCAGCCGTCGATATCGACACCGTCGGGCGTGCGGTAGACGAAGTCCTTCGCAGGGGTGAACTTCACGCCACGGAGCTTCTCTGCCGAGATGTCCCAGATGAGCTTGCTCTTGCCCGAAGCATCGAGGCTGTAGAGGCGGTCGGCATTGTTGAGGCTCTGGCCGAGTAGTAGAAAGGTATTGCCGTGCGAGGCGACACCGAAGCCACGGACGACGTCTTCCTTCGTGTCGATCTGCGTGATCTTATTCGTCTTGACATCGAGGTGGTAGAGGCTCTGGCGGCTACCGTTGTCAGCGAGGATGTAGAAGGCCTGCCCTTAGCGTGGTACTGGACGTGGTCTACGCTGGGATCGAAGTCGCGCGTCAGAGGCGTGACACGGCCCGTAGGGATATTGACGCGGAAGAGCTCGTGCTCATAGCCGTTGCCCACACGTCCGTTGGGGAGCGTATTACCCACGCCGCCGAAGCTATTGGGCGAGCCCATAGCCAGCACGTCCTCTGTGCCAGGGATGAAGCTTACGCTACCGATCTCAAACTGCTTCGTGAAGACCGTATCGATACGGCCCGTGGCAGGCGTGTAGCGCAGTACCGTCGTCTGGTCGAAGGGGCTGTGCTGCCAGTCCTTCGTGTAGAGGCCTAAGAGGAGCTGGCTGCCGTCAGCGGAGAAGTCGAGGAGGCTCACTGAGCGGTGGCCGTAGAGTACGGGTTCGTAGACTCCCGTGGCGATATCGTAGCGATAGAGTGCCTGACGATCGCGCGCGCCTGGCTGGCGGTCATCGGGCGAGAGGCGGCGGATGAGGAGCTTATCCTTCTCGGGACCCTTGACCTCTTCGTAGATGTAGATAGAGCGCTTGTCGGGGCTGATCATAAAAGCTCTCCCCAGGGATCTTGTCGATCCATACGGTGCTGCGACCCGAGACGGGATCGATTTTCACCAGCTGGTCGCCAGCGCGGTTCGTGGTCTTCATCACGAGGACGTCCTCATCGGGCATCCATTCGGCGCCGTAGAGGGACTGCGTCGTGCGAAGGACCTTTGCCCGTCGCACCTTCGCGGATCTCCTGATAGCTGACGCCCTTCTTCGGAGCGCGCTCGGTGTAGGGTCACCAGCACGTACTTGCCCGAGGGGGAGACGTGGGTGTAATAGAGGCGCTTGCCGTGGGTGAGGTAGTTCCAGTTGATGTAGCGGACGCCATCACTTGCAGCCTTGAGGTCGAGCTGAGGCAGGCCTTCCTCGGGCTCAAAGACGAGCTTGAAGTCCCCGCGTGCCTTGTCCTCTGCCGTAGAGAGCACCTTGACGACGAGGTTCTTATTCGTAGCGATGAGCGTCAGCGGCACCGATACAGCAGGCACCGTGTCGCTCTCGGCGAGCTTGTCTTCATTCGAGCCTAAGAGCGTCTCGCCATCATAGAGCGCATAGCGAGCACGGCCATAGAGCTTGAGTGTGCCCTTGGTGAAGCCTTGGCTGATGAGGGGGAAGGAGTAAGAGGAGAACGTGCTGGCACCGCTGGCGGGCTGGGCGACGGCGAAGAAGCCATTGGATGCCGCAGCGACGGATGTGCCCTTGAGCCCCTCGGTCTTGTAGGAGGTCTTCGGCAGGGAGCCGAGAGAGAACTTCTGGTTGTGGACGTCGACCGAATCGATCATCACGGGACGGCTCACTGCGTGGGTGCCGTAGCTCGTCGCCTTCGTGAGCGTCTGCGCCTGGGCAGTGCTCCCCGCCAGGCAGAGGGCGAGCAAGGCGAGGCTTGTAGTCGTTCGTTTCATAGCGTTTGATAGATGTGTATGTATGTGTCGTGGCGGAGGCTCTGAGGGTGTGCGGCTTTGCGAAGCCCCGCAAGTGTCTCCTTAGGGCAAAGATACGAACTACGGCGATAAAACTCCCTATCTCTGCCCCACATTTTCCACGTAGCGAAGACCGCCCATTCAGAAGGGCTGTAGAATGTACCTCGTAAAGGGAGGGCAAATCAACCTATATTGGTCAGCGGGCGAAATCTATATCGGAGACTGTTGACGCGAGTCCTGTACTCTATTTCAGAGTGCTAGGCATCGCACGCCCAGCTCCCCGATATGTCTCTCAGAAGAGATACGCACGCCCCTTCGCCTTATCGCGCGTATTCCTCTTATCCAGCGGAGGGAAAAGTGCTATTCTCGTGAAGAAAAAAGCGCCTTTCCGTAGTGGTATTCTTCTATCTATGCACGTAGTCTTAAAGACCAGGTACGTAAATCCAAATATCCACGTACGTAGCTATTAGATCCACGTACGTAGCCCAAACTTATCTGCCACTCGTCCACAACTTTTATCCCATGCGGAGCAACAACCTAAAAGAGGTCACTTCACAAAGCTATAGCTTTCTCCCATCCTATATAGCCTACCCACGCACCCATATAGTCGCCATCGCAACCCATATAGGTTCGCCCGCTGACCAATATAGGTTCATACCACCCTCCACTATAGAGGCAGAGATCCCCCTAGCGAGCGGGCGTCTTCTGCACGCCTCAAAAAGCCGGCTCGTTAGTGCCAAAAAGGCAAGGGAGATCTATCTCTTTGCTTGCATATCCCTTTGCTTTTGTGAGAAATGCTACCTTTGATAGTACTAAGATCCACAAACACAAGTCCAATACGCACTACTATCATGGCACATTACCGCAGACTCCTCCTCGGGGCTCTCACCCTTGTCCTCGGGGCTCTTCATCATCTCGTGTCGTCGTACGGCACGTGTCGGCTTCACCGAAGTCGATCTCAAGCAACCTCCCTACTTGCGATTACCTCGTCGTCGACTATCCCTCAACGTGACGGTCCATGTGGGCACTCAGACTGCCGTCGCCTTTGACGAGAAAAATGCCGAAGCGTATCCGTGAGGATATCGAGGTGAAGGTCAAGGACAACATCCTCCTCATCAGTTCGCGCCACGAGCGCACGGGCGTCGATCCCTTTGATGATGTCCAGCGCGGAAGAGCGCCCACATCGATGTGTATCTACCCAAGCTCCTCGGGGTAGAGGGCTACCCATGCCGCTAATATCTCCGTACCAGACAGCCTCCGTCAGTCGTCCTTCTCCGTCGTCTCTCGGGGCGTCTCGACTCACCGACCTTCGCCTCACCGCCGACAGTCTCTCCGTCAGCACGGCGGGTGCCTCGGGCATCCGTGGCTGGGTGAACGTAGCTAAGAGCCTCGAGATCATCTCCTCGGTGTCCTCGATCCGTCTCTCTGGGCAAGCTGACTACCTCTCGGTGAGCCTCTCTGGGGCATGTGACTTCCGAGCTGAGCAGCTCCATACGCGTGCTGTCGAGGCTCTTCTCGCTGGAGCTTCGCGCCTCGACCTTGGGAACGTCGATACCATCAGCTATGGCGTGTCGGGGGCCTCGAACCTCAGATACCAAGGCCAGCCCTGTCGTGATCGGTCAGGTCGTCACGGGCGCCAGCACGGTGAACTCTTCGCCTGCTAGCAGCACGCGCCTCCCTTTCCTCATCCTCAAAGCAAAGCGAGGGGCTACGGACACTGCGTCCGTAGCCCCTCGGCTTATATATCAGGTGATGCGCTTAGCTCCTTAGTAGCTGATGCGGATCGATGCGGGCTTGCTCTCCTGCCAGAAGCGGTTGATGGCCGTCACCATATAGCGGTAGGTCGTGCCACGCTCCATGCTGGGCAGGATGAAGTAGGGATTGGTAGAGATGCTCATCAGGTAGCGCACGTCAGAGATGTCGGGGCGCGTACCTTCGGGGAAGGCATACACGGCATAGTAGAATGCCGTCTCGGGATCGCTGGGCTCGCGGTAGTCATCCCAGAGGATCATATGCCCGTCTTCGTTGGTGTCCTCGAGGATGAGGCTGATAGCAGCTGGGGCCTTCGTCTTACCGAGAGCACCGTGTACCTCGGGAAGGAGCGCACGGTAGGTCTGGTAGCTGGTGATGAGGCTATCGCCAAGACCCTTGTAGTTCTTCACGAGATCTTCGCCTGACCACCAGGAGTTCCCACTGCTGTTCTGTCGGCTGAGGGCGAGCTTCTCCTCGAGCTGACCGCCGTCCATCGTGCGAGCAGCGTGCTGGCCGATGTAGAGCTGTGCCTTCTTCTGAGGGGTGTGCTTGCCCCACCAGTGCGTGAGCTCAGCGTAGTCGGCAGCCTGATGACCGATATTCCAGTAGACCTGAGGGACGATGTAGTCGACCCAGCCCTTACGCACCCAGTGCAGGACGTCAGCGTGCAGGTCATCATAGGTCTGCAGGCCCGAGGTCTTGCTGCCTTCGCGTGAAGAGGCTTCGTTGCGGTAGATGCCGAAGGGGCTGATGCCGAAGCGTACCCAAGGCTTAGTCTCAAGGATGGTCTGACGGATCGTGTAGATGAGACGGTTGACGTTCTCACGGCGCCACTCGTTCTTCTGCTCGGGACGGTAGCCTGCCGTGAGGCCGTAGCGGCTGAAGGACTCTTCGTCGTCGAACTCTAAGCCTGCCTGTGGGTAGGGGTAGAAGTAGTCGTCGAAGTGGATGGCATCGATGTCGTAGCGCTGTACGATGTCGCGGACGATGGTGCTGATATAGCGGATGCTCTGAGGATTGCCTGGGTCCATATGAGCTGCTTGCCGTGGCGGATGAAGAGCTCGGGCGACTGCTTAGCAGCGTGGTTAGGCGCCAGATAAGCCTCGGCGTTGCCTGCACCACGATAGGGATTGACCCAAGCGTGGAGCTCCATACCGCGGGAGTGGCACTCGTCGATGACGAAGCCCAGAGGGTCCCAAGAGGTTAGGAGCTTCGCCCTGCTTTCCGGTGAGGTACTTACCCAGGGCTCGTGGGTGCTCTTGCAGAAAGCATCACCCTCGGCACGCACCTGGAAGATGACCGTGTTGCAGCCCGAGACGATGAAGGAGTGCGATGCGGTTGCTCAGGAGCTTACGGGCTTCTTCGCGAGAGAGCGAAGCGTAGTCGCTGCGGTAGATCGTCGGGAGCCAAGCGCCGCGGAACTCACGCTTCACAGGCTGCTTCGGGTCGGAGGGACGGCTCTGTCGGGCACTTACACCGCACGAAGCGAGGAGCCACAGCGAGGCAAAGGCCGAGTAGAAGGGCGGTGCCACGTGCACCAAGGAGTCTGACGTTCATCGGAGCTAAAGAATTAGGCGAGGTGGATCAGCTGATAGATATAGAGTACCCAGAGGAAGAAGGCCACGAAGGGCAGCGTGAAGAGGAGGCTGTCGATGCGGTCGAGGATACCACCATGACCAGGGATGATATTGCCCGAGTCCCTCGACACCGACGCTACGCTTGACCATCGACTGAAGAGGTCACCCCACGTAGCGGCGATAGAGATGATGACACCGATATAGCACTGCTCCCAGCCGAGGAGAGACCCGTAGCGACGACGGCTGCGATGAGCCCGCCGACGAAGCCTTCCAGCTCTTCTTAGGTGATACGGAGGGGAAGAGCTTATGACGTCCGAGGGTCGATCCCGCCAGATAAGCGCCCGTATCGTTGGCCCAGATCGAGACGAAGATCGTGAGGAGGATGATCGAGGTATCGGTGTCGGTGTAGAAGATATTCGCGATGCTGAGGAAGCCCCCGACATAGATCTGCCCGAAGATCACCTTCGCCAAGTCGGTTGCATAGCCTGACGCTCGCTGTAGATGCTGCGTACCAAGATGTAGAGCAGGTAGCCAGCGTAGGGAACGAGGAAGGCGGCGTACGCGATCCCCTTGTCAGCGATCTCGTGAGTCGCCCAGAAGAGATAGACTGCAGCCGTAGCGTCGAAGATGCGGCGCAGGGGGAAGAGGCGGTGAGTCGACACGAGGTTCGACCACTCCCAGGTACCGAGGAAGGCCAAGAGGCCGAAGACGATCATGTAGACGAGGTGCTCACGTAGCAGGAGTGCCGCGAGGATCAGGCCTACATAGAGGGAGCCGAAGATGGCTCGCTTGACGAGGTTACTCATTCGATGTTGCTTCTGTATCTGTTGTTGGGGTTGTGGATTCTTCTTCTTGACCTGCTCCTTCTCCTGATTCTTTTCTTCGCGCTCCAGGATCATCTCGTCAGTGCGACTGACCCAAGGGCGCTTGCCGAAGATGTGCTCTACATCCTCGGTGTAGATGACCTCACGGTCCAGCAGGAGCTGCGTCAGCGTCTTGAGGCCTTCGGCATGCTCACGGAGGAGCTCCTTAGCACGCTCATACTCGACACGGACGATCTCGCGAGCCTCTTCGTCGATGAGCTCAGCGGTACGATCGCTGTAGGGCTTCGTCAGGCCGTAGCCATCACCCTGCATGTCGTAGTAGTTGACGTTGGGGAGCTTGTCGCTCATCCCGTAGTAGGCAACCATAGCATAGGCCGTCTTCGTGGTGTGCTCGAGGTCGTTGGCAGCACCCGTAGAGATGCGGCCGAGGAAGACCTCTTCGGCGGCACGACCTGCGAGCGTGGCGCACATCTGGTCACGCAGAGCCTGAGTCGGTGATCTGACGCCCTCGGGGAGGTACAAAGCAGCACCGAGGGCCTTGCCCGAGGTACGATGGTGACCTTGACCAGCGGATTGGCGTACTGGAGGAACCAGCTGACCGTGGCGTGTCCAGCTTCGTGGAGGGCGATGCTGTGACGCTCCTCTTCGGTGGTCATCTTGTTCTTCTTCTCCAGACCGCACGACGCGGTCGACGGCGTTCATAAAGTCATCACGGGAGATGAACTCCTTGCCTGCGCGGGCAGCGATGAGGGCTGCCTCATTACATATATTGGCGATGTCAGCACCCGAGAGCCTGGGAGTACGGCGTGCCAAGAGATCGACGTCAACAGATTCGTCGATCTTCAGCGGGCGAAGGTGCACGAGGAAGATCTCCTTACGGTCGTGGACGTCAGGAAGGCTCTACATAGATCTGACGGTCGAAGCGGCCCGCACGCAGGAGGGCGGCGTCGAGGATGTCGGCGCGGTTTGTAGCTGCCAGCACGATGATACCGCTATTGGTGCCGAAGCCGTCCATCTCGGTGAGGAGCTGATTCAGCGTATTCTCACGCTCATCGTTGCCCCCCGAGGTTGTTGTTGCGACCACGGGCACGACCCACCGCATCGATTTCGTCGATGAAGATGATACAGGGGGCCTTCTCCTTGGCCGTCTTGAAGAGGTCACGGACACGTGAAGCCCCGACGCCGACGAACATCTCGACGAAGTCCGAGCCGGCAAGCGAGAAGAAGGGTACGTGTGCCTCACCTGCTACGGCCTTTGCCAGCAGGGTCTTGACCCGTCCCTGGAGGGCCTACGAGTAGTGCTGCCGGGGATCTTACCCCCGAGCTGCGTGTGTACTTAGCGGGATTCTTGAGGAAGTGGACGATCTCCTCGATCTCGACCTTCGCTTCGTGTAGACCTGCTACATCGTTGAAGGTCACTGAGGTGCTCTCCTTCTCATACAGCTGAGCCTTGCTCTTGCTGATATTGAAGATACCACCTCCCACACTCTCACCTGCGCCACCCGATGAGCGGCGGAAGATGTAGATCCAGAAGAGGGCGATGATGATGAAGGGGACGATATTGGCCATGAGAGAGATCCAGCGGAGCTCTCTTCCTTGTAGGCGACGCAGCAGTCGTGCCGCTCGTGTCGTAGGCTTCGGCGAAGCGGTCGACGGTAGGGATCTGCGTCTTTACCGTGTACTCGATGCGCTTCTGCTCGCGGCCCAGCACGGGAGAGCGGTGGGTGAAGAGGCTATCGGCAGCTCGCTTAGTTCAGCTGTGCTGTGGCGGTCTTCTCCCCGCGGTCGACGGTGATCTGGGTGAAGGCACCCTGATTCATCATCTGGCGGAATTCGTTCCAACTCATATCCTTATTCTCGCCGAAGCCACCATCCCAGAGGAAGAGCCCCTCGAGGATAGCGAGGATGATCGCGTAGATCCAGAGTTCGTTGAAGCGGAAGGGACGCCCTGACCCGCCTGTTTTCTTTTGTTCTATCATTCGTTATCTATGTTGTCTTGTCATTTGAGCGGGCAGGCGTATCCGGCCTTAGTCCCACTCTTATCCTCAACAAAGACGATGCCATCTTAGTTGCCTGCGGGTGTGCGCAGGCACAGAGCTGCGGAGCGTCTCCGTAGCCTACGGCTCTTCCCCCTGATGTGGGATAAAGAAAAAGAGCGACGAAGAGAGTCTCGCTCACTTGATCGCTCATGCTATATACTGCGGAGAGGGCGGGATATGAACGCATCCCACCTATGTTGTTGTATGACAGGTTCTATCTAATCTAGTCAAGCGGGGAGTGTAGTAAAAGTCTAGCAGTTTTCTGACTGACTCTTGACTACTCTTCTGAATGGCTATTGAAAGTAAAACATCTCTCTTTTTCGCTGACAAAAGGTAATAGAAAAACGAACGATAGCTTCTCTTTATAGGAGGTTGCGCAGAGGAAGATTCACGTGCTCTTTTGATGAATAAACTAACCAAGTTCTATCTTTTATCAGTCCCATTGCAGCCCCGGTAGACATCTATGAGACTGTTGCCTAGAGTCCAGTCTACTATTTAGAGTGCTAAGGCATCGCACGCCCAGCTTCCCAATATGCCTCTCCGAAGAGATACACAAGCCCTTCGCCTTATCGCGAGTATTCCTCTTATCCAGCGAAGGGAAAAGCAGTGTTTTCGTGAAGAAAAAAGTGTCTCACGTAGTGGTTTTCCTCTGTCTATGCACGTAGTCTTAAAGACCAGGTACGCAACCAAATATCCACGCGCGTAGATATTAGAGTTCAATGCGTAGTCCAAACTTATCTGCCACTGGTCCACAGCTCCCTATGCGGAGCAACAACCTAATATAGGTTACTTCACAAAGCTATATAGGAATCAGTCCAAAGCTATATAGCTTTCTTCGCCATCCTATTATAGCTCTACCCACGTACTCTTAAGTATTATGACCATGATGTAAGTATTATGACCATGATGATCCCTCCCTATGCGGGGGATTGCTTTTGGTTTGTAGCACAGTTGCTGGGGCATTGATCTGAGAGCGTGGCTTTTCGAGATACTGCAGATTATTGCTAAGAGCTGCTTCGTATCCGGGAAGAGCAGGCAAGAGAAACCTATTGCAACAGAGACTTTGCATACTTCTATGCTGAGTGAGTCTGTCCAGGATGAGCTCCCCTATAGCTTCGAGATTCAGCCTTTTGATGATGGGCTCTTAGCTTATTGGGCACACTATGGTATCTATGAAGATACCCTCAGACGCTTTTCGAAAAGCTACTGAAGAGCTCATAGGAGCCAGACGAAGGAGGATAAGCCTCTTTGAGTTGAAAGCTAGTCCTACGGAGCCTATCTATGCTTACTATCGGTAATGGCTACATTAAGATTTATCGCCCCAACAGCTCGAAGATGCGCTTCTATGGAGGGCCGAATGCCCAGCCCCTATTAGTTTTCGGGATGGAGCAACTTCCCAGTAAAGGTGATATGCTCTTCATTACGGGAGGGAGAAGGATGTTCTTCGCTTTCCGCTCGGTATCGACGTGATTTGCTTTTAATAGCGAAAATCCGCACAGATTCCTGAGCGTATCATTGAGAGTTTATAGCTATGCTTTCGGCATATCATCCTCCTCTATGATCTCGGATGCTACTGGCCTCGTGAGGCTCAGTGGCAGGTAGGGTCGCTTTGATGGCTTATCATGTGAAGCAGCTCCAGCTTCCACCAAAGGAACGAAGGCTGAGAAGGATATTTCGATTACTTTTGCTCTGGGGAATGAGGAGGCCGACCTGAGGGCTACTGAATACGCTCCTCTCTCAGATGTACACGCAAACGATGATGCTCCTACGCTCGTGTGAAATCGACTATGATAACCTCCTGATGCCCTCAAATCGCTCTGTAGCAGTTAACGGGCACTTTGGGACGCAGGACAACCTCTTCTGCATCACGGGAGGAGAGGGTACGGGCAAGAGCACCATGTCTCAGCGATTCTTGCTGGAGCCCTGCCCAGCAGCGCTTTAGAGGCTGAGCTAACGCTAGGGCTTGAGTTACGCCGAATCCAAAGAGGCTAGTGGTCCTACACTACGATACGGGAGCAGTCAGAGGCTCAGCTGCATAAGAATTTCTAGGCAAGACGCTCCGCCGAGCATCGCTCACGGCTGTCCCTGACTTTTACCATCTGCTCTACTCTAGCCTCGCTCGCGCAAAGGATCGCTCGAAGCTTATCCAGAGAGTATGGATATCTTTCACCATAAGTCATGGAGGTATTCACCCGTGGTTATTGATGGTATTGCTGACCCCATCCGATCAGCTAATGATGAGACGGAAAGCGTTGTTATCGTTGATGAGCTCACCGCTTGGCTGGTATCTATACACCTGCTCTCATCTGCGTCCTTCACTTTGTGCCGAGCGGGATTAAAGCCTAGGGGCATATTGGTCTGAGCTACAGCGTAAGGCGGCAGGTATCCTCCATTGAGAGAGATGATCACCCTGAATACTCGGCTGTCAAGGCCTTAAAAGTTAGAGATGGTAGTCCTTTAGATGTGCCGATGATGCTCTTCTGGCTGATAAGGCTCTTGATATGCACGTCTACCGAGGGGAGAAGTCTAAGGAAGACAAAGATCTGGCGTAAGAGATAGCGAGCTGTCTTGCTGTAGTTCGTGAGCTCTTTCCGTACGACGAGTCATCCTATCTTACCAGGAGCTCTAGTGAAGTCTTGATAGCGCGAGCTTGAGATCAAAGATCGCACCGCGAAAGAAGCACATTGCCTACATGAAAGAGCAGGGCATTCTTAGGCAGGATGCCCAAGGAAACTATCAAGAGAATAAGTCATGCCCCATCTAGATCTTTCACAACTGAGTGAGGCCTGCTTTCGGAGCCTTTTTCGAGAAGCTTATGCGTGATGGAAGTTAAGCTTGATGAGCTGACTCTGTCTGCAAAGGCATGAGCAAGAGCTCAGGTTCATCCCTCCCTCCGGCAGAGTACTCTGACATTATTGACGTGTCTAAGCTCCTCAAGGTGGAGCAGAAGACCATTTATAACTGGGTCTCCTTGGAAGATCCCTCACCAAGGTTGACGGGTCGCTTGCTCTTTTTGAGAGCAGAGGGTTGATGATGCTTAGGCGACGTGAGGAGTGGTGGGATGATGAGGTGTTAGCCTCGAGAGTTCTGCTGGTTGAAGTTCCGATCTTTGTAATAAACTTATAGTGGCTATTTGATGCAGAGTAATCAACTTTAGGACAGTAGTGGAAGTCATCTTCAATTGCCTATCTTTTGTGGTTGATAAAAACAGATAGTAATAAACTGAGGGTGTATACAGAGAAGCAAAGATAAACCAGTTGCTTCAGCTGCTCAGAAGGGCTGTTTTCTTCTCGGAGCTGGCTACATGACCAAGGCTATAGTCCTCAGCTCCTTATGCGCTATCGTAAGTCTGGTGGTTATCTAGCTCTATCAAAGGGTGTTTTATCGCAAAGGAGAGAGCTTGTCTGCTTTTGGGAGCCCTGGGCTTCTATCAAAAGTCAAGTATCTTCTGACTTGTAGTGTTGCGTTCATCCTGCTTTGGAGTTGTGGGGGTTCAATCACTATGTCCCTATGGGCAAGCTTCCGTCTTGATGGTTGGCATGCGACAAGGCGCCGTCCCTTTATGGTTAAAACCTCTCTTTTGTTTGATCGTGATTTCAGACCATTTACTCCGTCGATACTTCAATCGTTCGCCTTGCTTCATTCCAATATCAAGATTGGCTACCCAGCATCGATCCCAGAACAGGCTTTTATCGAGTGTTCGTATTTAGCTCCCAAGCTGCTATAACTATGTCGACCTTCTATATAATGGAACAACTCACGTGTGCTCGAGCAGATGATTGCAGTTGCTGATTAGAGGAAGTCGACTTATCGTGCGACGTCTTTCCTTTATATGGCGGGAAAAGGCTGCCTGTCTGGCTGTTCGACGATTTAGATGTATCCCGAATTGATATTGGTTCCTCACAAGCATCAGCTGGTTAAGGATGTCGATGTTACAAATACAAGATGACTATTCCTAAAGAATTATATAATTATGAATAGCCAGCAGTATCATCAGCAGGTAGCCTTGCTAATACGCATCATGCCTTCGTCTATATAGGATAAAAGAATTTGGTTGTTCATGGAGGAACGATGATCAATCTTTTCCATCAAGATATGCCTCGTTATTCTGTGGATATTGATCTTTACGTATATCCCTATTGCCTGAGGAGTGAGAGCTTGTTGATATCAATCGCTTGTTGCAGGCTTAAAAGAGCATATAGAGCGCACCATTCCTGGCATCAAAGCCATGCACAGAGCCGATGTGTGAAGCTACAGTGCTTATCAAGGTGCCCTAGTTAAGATTGAAGTCAATGAATGACAAAGAGGCCTTCTTGAAGCTGATATCCTGGAGTTTGTGCCCTAAGGCTCAAGAAGTGTTCCAAATGTTGTAAGCGCTCGTATTGTTTCTTTATGCTCAACTCTCATGAGGGAAGCTCTGCTGCAGCCTTAGTCGGCAACATCCCGGACCCTTTTGATTTTTGGTTGATGCGAAAAGAGAATTGGAGCAGGTCAAAACAAGGTTTGCTCCTGAGCTTGGTGGAAGTGACAAACCCATTATTGAGTCCTTGTCAATTTTCATTGCATCAACCAAGAAGAAGCTCTTGAGAATCAGTTCACAGGGATGACGAGTACGCCGTTTTCCTACCGTGATTATGAAGAGGCTCGCAAGAATCTTTGTAGAGAGGGTTCGTGAGAACTGACGATAGGGATAAGAGGTTTCTCTTGTCATTTGAACAGGGCACTCCTGATTGGAGCCTTTGTGTGCGGGTGATTTAGGATGGTTCCCGGCAGTTCAATGGAAGCTTCAAAACATTCAGAAGTTACGAGATAATAATCCAACAAAATTCGAGAAGAGATAGAGCGCCTTAGCCACTTCTTGGAGCTTTCATCCCAATACAACTTATCTCCATCTGCACAAGTGGTTGGAGCTCCTCTTACCTTATCTTCGGTTTAGCGAAGACGACTTTTACTGCACAGCTTCTTCCTTCTCGTTGGGTCGGGAAAGCCCGTGGATTGAGCTAAGGAGGATGATTCTTCATGTAGCTGACTGCCCCATAGATATCGGGCGTGTGTTGCCTCCTCCATTGAGGGTGCTGTCACGTTCTCTTTCTGCTGTGATTACTTTGGTCCTCTCCTCCCTCGGCTCCGTCCGTAGGGATGAGGGAGAGGGCTATCTTTTCTGTCAAGCTCTGCTGCCTGTGCTTTGAGGTCTCTAAGAGCCTCCTCCTATTCCACTGTCCGCCAGCCATCGCCTTGTAGATCTCGATGTCTTTGTGAGGCTCTGGTGAGCTCTTCTCGTGGGTTGCCATCACCTTGGGAATGCGCCTCGAGGGCGGAGAAAGTTTTGGCAAGCTAGCTTGGGGTCGCTGGCAAGTTTGCCATTGTTGTGGGTGTAGTAGATGCTTCCCTCTCCCTTGACGAAGAATCGATTGACGGAGCTTTGGAAGAGATCTTTGCTGAGCTCTCGGTCTTGACGAAGATGTTGAAGCCGCAGATTGATCCAATCTTGTGGTATTCTCCTTGGGTTCGAGCTTTCTCGGCTATTTCTTGCAGACGGGATGCTACGAGCTTCATGTCGCACTTCCTGGAAGCCCTGTCAGTTCCAGCTTATTGATGGCATTGCCTCTGTGTCACGCTGCACGCGGGCTTCAACAAGGCCTCGATCTCCCTTCGCTTCGGCCACACGGCTTGTGTGGAACTCTGCGAGTGCTCCAGCTCTGGAGCTTTTCCCGAAGCAGCGTCTCGCTCCTTCACTGAAGTTCTTGCGTTCTGACTCTAGGGCTGTGATCTTCTTGTCAAGTTTTGCCTTCTAGGAGGTCGGTATTGCCTGAGAGTACGGCCACATATTCGGAGAAGTTCATTCCACTTTCCTCGTCCATAGCGCCCTCATCGATGGTTCGTGCACCGAGGGTATTGCTCTTGAGCTGGTTGATGAAGAGCTGCTTGTTGTGTAGGAGGTTGAACTTATAGCTGTCGAGCGATCGCTCTACGGCATGATGATGACTATCGACCGTGTTATGTGCACTCCTTGGCTACTTGATTGCCCTTACGTACGGCTCTTTCCGTTGCGTTGCTCGAGGTCCGATGGTCTCCAGGGGTGTCGAGGTGATGAATGGCCACGGCTCGCTGCTGGGCGTCACGCCTGTGCCGAGCATAGATGTTGAGCCGAAGATGATGCGGATCTCTCCTCGATTCATGGCCTCTACCATGGCTTTCTTCGCTCGCTCGTTCTTGCATTCCTGTATGAATCGTATCTCGTGAGCAGGGATCTTATAGTCTTCTATGAGCTTACGCTTGATTTCTGAATATACGTTCCATTCTCCTGGCTTGTAGGTACCGAGGTCAGAGAAGACAAACTGGGTCCCTTTAGCTGCATCAAACCTCTGGTAGTATTGAGCCAGCATCTGTGCGCAGTGTGAGGCCTTGTTGTCGACGTGGTCGCTGTATTTCTTGGTTGATCATACGTAGGTCGAGGCTCATCTTGCGGGCGTAGTCGGTGGCGATAAGCATCTTGGCCTTTTCTCACGTTCGTCAGCGGTCTCACGCCCCAAAGACAGTAGCGTCTGCCCGACTGAGCAAACCCATGATCGCTTGATAAAATCCTCCTGCTCGGGCGTTGGTGGAATGTTGTGCAGGATCTCATTCTTGTCGGGGCGGTCAATCCCGATATCCTTTGCTGTGCGAAGTCACAAATCTCGGCATAAAAGTAATGGGGTGAATGTAATCGACTGATTACTAATAAAAAGCAAATATATAATCTGATAAGTGAACGACTAAGAAAACGAGCGAGTTTCTTTCCCTTTCTTTATTCTGCAAAGTCTCAAAGAACTCTGTTTGATGTTGCAAAGATAGCGATATAATTCATATAAGCAAAAGTATTTACGTTGTTTTTTTCAATGAAAATCAACCTTAGACATTTCTAATTCTATAAAATCGCCATTTTAAGGTATTGTATATATCTATGAACAATGGTAATTTTTGCAAAATGATAATCAAAAAGAATTCTTTTAATCTTCATCATTCTACTTCGCTGTTTCCCACTGCTAATGCTACTATTTTTGAATTTAGTTGTGGGTGATACTATATACCCCTACTCGAAAAACATGTTTCTTCATTACATAAAACGATAGAACTCGATGAAGTTCAGTTATTGGACAGCGGAAATTGTTTTCCATAAGAAAAAGACACCACGTTTATCAATACTGATTGCCTCTGAGTAAGGAAAGGTGCTAACTTGGAAGACTTAATCAGAATATTCCGGGCATGGAATACGACAAGGCGAACAGGCAACTATCATTCAAAGGAAAGCCATTGAACGGCGTAAACATCAATGGCGAGACCTTTATGGGCAACGACATTATCGCAGCGTTGGAGAATATGCCAACCGATGCAGTGGAACTACTGAAACTGTATGACATGCTCAGCGCATTGGAGAAAATGACGGGAGTAGATGATGGTGCTGACAATTATGTGCTGGACATCAAGACCAAATCTACCTACAATGGCAGCCTGACAGGAACACTAACGGCTGAACACGGCAATCGCGACAGACGCAGGGGATGAGGTACAGGGCAATCTATTCAATGCCGATGGCGAAAAACACCTCGCTGACTTTTGCGCTCTGACAATCTTAGTAATATGAACATTGGGGAAACAATTTCAAAAACATATTGTCGGGCAATATCGTGAAGAAATTTGGTAAGAAAAATTACGCTCAATGCAAGCCTCTCACTCAATGCCTTCCACAATGGAAGCGAGAATCATGACTATGATGAGCAATATCTTTCATCGGGAACAAAAATATCGGGAATCAATGCTGCTTTCCTTGAGCAAGAATCACAGTAATGCCGCAAACATAAATCTGCAGTATAACATAGACAAAAAGACTTTGCTGAATATAAGTGCAAATGGAAACTTCGGACGGTCAGACAACCTGACTGACAACACAACATACCTATATGAGCGCAATACGGCTGCGGACACGCTGACCTCGGGAACGCTGCGAACAACACAAAAAGCAATGGAAAGAATTACCATGTATCTGCCGACCTACACGGCGGATTGGCAAGGCTGGGGCATCATTTACCGTGAAGGCGACACTTGGCGGTAACTCGAATGAAACTACAATACCAGCCTTTCACTGACGAAATTCCCACCACCTGCGCAACGCTGTGGGCGGAGATTCACTACTGTTGCGCACCTTTGCCAACAACTGCCCACCCTGCGCAACGAAAGCAGAATATCATTGCAATATACCCATCCTTTTGGCAAACAGTTGAAATTGCAGACAGGGTACGGACTGCATCACGAAGAGGATAGAAACACAAGCAACACTTACGACTATACTATACCGAATAGACCATACATAGATAGCCTAAGTTATGAGAACACACTATCTATATGTGGGCAGGAACTCACCCTGAGAATGGATTATAAGGGTAAGCAATGGAAGATAAACAGTGGCATTGATGTAGACCAATCCCGACTTTGAACTACGAAGGATGAAATTTTTTTCAGGGACAACTTCCAGTATTTCCAAAAAAACAGTTTAACCATTGACTTGGAGACAAACAAACAATTTGAGCATTAAGGTTTAAAACCGAATTTTTTTCCGAATTGACCTGACCTGACTTTTCCTGAAAATCGACTTTAAAGCTGTTTTTACAGATAAATCAGGTTTCTCTAACAGACAGGAAATAAATGCTAAGTATTTGGCTTTAAACTTAAAATCAAAAAATAAGTGTTTTCTTTTAATGTTTAACAGGGCTGATTTGACAGTTGGCGGTGGCAAGAAACTTTCAGGACCTACCTCATAGACAAGTTTCAAATCAAAAAAAGTATGATAGAAAACGGTATATGGATTGTAAAGCTTCCTCGAAAATAACTTTTGTGTAGGTTCTAATTGAAGGATAATGGAACCTCCCAGAAAATTTCCAAGACTCTCAAACATCAGGATTTTGAAAATATCGGAAGTAATGCCATAAGGAATATTTGACACCACTTTGAAAGGAAAATTTCGAACTGCAAAATTCCTAAAATCACAACCGACAACTTGAACATTTCGGGCATCAGAAAATAATTTTCGTAAATGTTCAACCAAAGCTGTGTCGTTTTCAATAGCAACAACATTGTTGGCGATTTTTAATAAATGAACAGTAAGAAACCCCTTGCCTGCCCCAATATCTAAAACCGTATCCTGATTACTTATATTTGCTTGTCTTATTGCATCTTTTATTAGCACTTTATCAATAGTAAAGTGCTGACCCGTAAAACGAACGGGCAATTTCTTTTTTGTCATTAGTAACTTCTTACAGGTGAATACTTCTTGAGTTCAACTTATAAATGCAACTTTTTGGGTGCGGATAATAAGCAATAAAAACATTTATTTTTCAGAGAGGAAAGAGAGACAATGTCCCCCTTTCTCTCACTCTGAATGGATAAAGTTTGCTATCTTTGCTTTAATTGTCCGTCCAAAGAAAAAAAAGTTGCAGATGAGCAAACATATAACCGAGGAACAAAGGTATGCAATTTTCTATGATGTTGCAAATACCGATGAGCAAAAAAGCAATAGCGGAAGCTATCGGAGTAGATAAAAGCACTGTTTACAGGGAGATAAAGCGCAATTGCGACGCCCGAAGTGGTAGCTATAGCATGGAGCTTGCCCAGCGAAAAGCAGACAGGCGCAAGCAGCAAAAACATCGCAAGGAAGTGCTTACACCGGCAATGAGAAAACGGATAATAAAGCTGTTGAAGAAAGGATTCAGCCCGGAGCAGATTGTCGGCAGGAGCCGCTTGGAGGGAATTGCGATGGTATCTCACGAAACGATATATCGCTGGATTTGGGAGGATAAGCGGCGGGGTGGCAAACTGCACAAATATCTTCGCAGACAAGGTCGCAGGTATGCCAAACGTGGTTCTAAAAATGCAGGGCGAGGATTTATCCCAGGCAGGGTGGATATTGATGAGCGTCCCGAGATAGTGGAACTGAAGGAGAGATTTGGTGATTTAGAGATAGATACAATTATTGGTAAGAACCACAAAGGTGCCATTCTTACCATTAACGACAGAGCAACAAGCAGGGTCTGGATACGCAAGTTGTCGGGAAAAGAAGCCATCCCTGTAGCTAAGATTGCAGTATGGGCACTGCGGAAAGTGAAAAACTTAATACACACAATTACGGCTGACAATGGAAAGGAGTTTGCAAAGACGAGGAAATTGCGCAAAAATTGGAAATAAAATTTATTTTTGCAAAACCATACCACTATGGGAACGTGGTGCCAATGAAAACACCAACGGGCTTATCAGGCAGTATATCCCAAAGGGTAAGGACTTTAGTGAAGTAACCAACAAACAGATTAAGTGGATTGAAAATAAACTCAATAATCGACCTCGTAAAAGACTTGGATACCTCACGCCAAACGAAAAATTTAAACAAATTATTAATCAGAATTCTGTTGCATTTGCAAGTTGAATTCAGCTTATAATAAGAAAGGAGATGAAGAATTTACTTCCCAACAGGACATTTTATTCCCTAAAGTGTTTGATGTTGATGGCATGCGAGTTTTTATTTATTGGAAACTTCCACATCCTGTGGAAAAGCTCTATCCATATGTTGATTACAAAATACGGAAAATTTCAAAAGATACGTTAGTTATAGGGGATTATACAGACTTTGTGTTTGTTAATGGTCATGGTAATGCCCCAAATCGGGAATTGTCAAAATAAAAAAATAATAAATGTGGGGTAATACTCCAAATCGGGAGTTATTGAAATAATTATCTGATTATCAATGTACTTTCCAAAAGATAAAGTATTAGGGCAGAGTGGAAAAATCGTTGAAACTGGTCCTATGTAATCGTTCAAAGTGACCCTTTTGTATCATCCAAAGAGGGATTGGACATTCGCGGTACGATACGAGTATGGGTGTTATGATTTATCAGCATTCATTCTTCTCTACTCCCAAAGGATTTTGTCAGTTGTACTGCTTGCTGTTGTAGTCTGATGAGAATTTGGGAATAGGTTTCGAGTTTGCCGAGCAGTTGTTGAGCAGTGGCAACAGAATGATAAGTATTGAGGACTTTCACGACTTCGTTGTACAGAACTCCCTATCTTATGAGCCAAGGCAACGATTTCTGAGAGTTTCTCCAAGGTTCTTTTGCAGGGTCTTGGGTGATGACCTTAAAAGATTCACCAAGAAGCCTTGCTCGGACAAAGTCGCTCTTTGTCTTTGCTCCCGACTTGCGATAGAGTCTGATAAGTTTCTGCTGGTCTTCGGAATTAGGTATTCTGATGTGCCATCTGTCCCATCGTGGGCAGGTGGCACATCTGCCGTCTGGCTTCTTTTGTTTTTGCTTCTTCATTGCTTTCTAATCACGACTTTGGAGTGATTTAATCCCCTTTCGGGGCAAGGGTCTTTGGTACAAATGGCAATTTGT
>BNJU01000727.1_pt1 | contig 77391 bp, 103 predicted proteins | sample 8539281 | NCBI WGS metagenome assembly BNJU01 (sample SAMD00202456, study PRJDB9452) | human saliva metagenome | isolation source: human saliva | place: Japan
TAAAAAAATTACGCATTATAAGTTATATAATCTTCTTATCAACTATAGCAAAATTAGTTAGAAAGAATTAAAATATAATATGAATAATAGATGAAATAACAGTATAATTAACTAATATTATTTCATATACTTTTTCCTATAGAGATAAATATGTAAGGGGATATCATGAGTGATAAGAAAAAGAAAGAAGACTTATATTATAGTCAAAATGAAACGATAGCTCATAATGATAAATTACTTAGGTTTAATGGCCGACAAGGTCATGGATATGCTGCGGAACAGGGTAATAATTTATATGATACGATAAATGGGAGAAATGCAGAAATACTTGGTGATGATAATGCTAAGAATGGCCCAGATCGAATTGTTGATGGACAACTGATACAAACGAAATATTGTCAAAATGCTAATGCTTCTGTGAATTCAGGGTTTAAGAATGGTAAATATCGTTATTTAGACAGTAATGGAAACCCAATGCAATTAGAAGTACCATCTGATCAATATGATGAAGCTATTCGAATTATGGAAGAAAAAATTAGAAAAGGGCAAGTGCCTGGGTGTAAAAATCCTAAGGATGCATCAAAAATTATTAGAAAAGGGAATATCACATTAAAGCAGGCTATCAACATTGCAAAAGCTGGAACAGTAGAGTCGCTTGTGTTCGATGCGGCTCATGGTGCAGTTATTGGTTTAAGTGCAGCTGGTATTTCATCCACAATTATTTTAGCTAGAGCCTTATGGAATGGTGAAGATTTAGATACAGCATTAGATATAGCTATGTATTCTGGTATACAAGCAGGTGGGATTGCTTTTGTAACTTCAGTTGTTTCATCTCAAATTATGAAAACAGGCGTTAGTAATTTATTGATTAAACCGTCTAATGAGCTAGTTAAATTACTACCTAGTACTGTTAGAAAACAATTGCTTGCTGCGATAAGAGATGGTGCACCTATTTATGGTGCTGCTGCAAGTAAAAATTTAGCTAAATTATTGAGAGGTAATTTTATAACTCAAGTAGTGACTGTATTAGTATTAAGTAGTAATGATATTTTTCATTATGCACAAGGAAAAATATCAGGAAAACAGCTTTTCAAAGAGGTCACAACATTAGTTAGTGGATTGATAGGTGGAGGTGTAGGAGGTGTATTACTAGCACCATTAGGGCCTGTGGGAGTTATTATTGGTGGTATTATAGGGACTGGTTTAAGCTGTGAAGCTATGAGAATATTGTTAAATCAATTTATAGAAGATGATGCTGTTAAACTTATTGAGATTGTAAATCGCAGATTAACTATTCTAGCTAATGATTATTTGTTAAGTAAATGTGAGTTAGATCTTGTAGTTGAAGTTCTTAGAGGGTGTTTAGTATATAGTAAATTATTAGAAATGTATGCATCTAAAGATAGGATAATATTTGCAGATGAATTGATTGAGAAGTGTATTACTTCAGTAATTATATGGAGAACCAATATTCTTATACCAGATCAAGTAAGTTTAACAAAGAGTATAAGTCGTGTATTAATGAAAATTGAAAATAGAAATTTTTTTCCATTGATTTAATTGCAAAAGAGTAATCCACAAGAAATTGCAAAAAAATCTTAAATAGAGATGTTTCAAAAAGTAGCAGCAATGAAAGGAATTTATGTTGCAACACAATCTAATATTATTAGGAATCAAAAAAAGAATTAATGTTATATAAAATTCAAAATCGGCGAAAAAAACGTTTAGTACTGAATTAGAGGTAATAAACGAAGAGTTGAAAAAAACGAAATAGATTTTTAGTGTAGAATTAAATAAACTAAAGGAACAAATTCATGGGAAATAAGATAAATATTTTTAGATAAAAAAATATTGATAAATTTGATAGTGATTCTATTAATAATGAAATAGATAGAGTTGTAAAACGGTTTTCTGATAATAAAGTAATTATTAATAGAATGGTATTTGATAGTATTGCATTATTGACTGAAGCTGAAACAGCTGAAGAAAAAAATTAACTAATAAAAGGGCCATTAAAGAGATTAATAGGAGCTATAAGTGGATCGAAATAGAAAGTTGGCTGATCAAATTAGAAGTAATAGAGGTAAAAGCTTTATATTTGGCACAACAAATGTTACAAAAAAATAGCAGAAGAACAACTGTTAACTTTAGATGTGATTGCTAATATTGATAATCGATTAAACTTTCATATAATTGATTTAAATACTAAAATCAATAATATTAATAAAAATTTAAGGCTATTTTTTTATCGACTTATAAAGAAGGATTGATTGCTATATCTAAGAAGATAGAAAAAGCATGATAGAGATATAGCTCTTTTAAAATGGTTATCAACACTAGGTTACCAAGAATTCAATGGTATTAAATATAAAGATTTAGATGAATTAACTAAAATAGTTTGTATTATTAAAGATTTTTATACTTTAACACAGGGGAATTGGAGTCAATCAGACTTGTTAATGATACGAGTAGCATTAGATAATCTAAATATCTCCTTTGAATCAAAAATTCAATTATTTGGATGCTTTTATTAAAAAAATTCAATCTAAATCTGAATTGAATAATATATTTATTTGTAATAAAGAATATAATTTATCAGATGATTTAGCTAATTCATTTATTATATTGAATACATTTGAGCGATTAAGGAATTTGAAAGTAAGGATATCTATTTAATAAATGTTTGCAAAAAAATTTAATGACAATATATTATCTGATTTTTGAGTTGAAACGGGAGTTAATTAAATCATATGTTATATATAATTATTGTGTTGATATTGATCATCCAATTACGGCATATAATTTGATTTTTAGATTTTTCTATATAATCTTAACTTTTTCTTGTAGAATGAACAAGAGCAATCATGAAATTAATACTTTTGGAACTGGTGTCAGAGACTGCACCAATAGATTCAAATGAGGAAATCGTACAATTAGAATTAGATTCCTATGCTTTTAAATTTATACCAAAAAGCTGTAGAATCAAGAAATAATGATGATGCTGAGCTTTCTTATAAAATGTTTAAAGAAAGCTCGGATGCGGGGAATATAGATGCTTTTATATGAATTAGCACAATGCTATTTTTGATGGTTATGGGATTGAAAAAGATTATTCTACTGCATGGGATTTATTAAATAGTTGTTTAGAGCAAAAAGAATTATAATGCGCATTATTTAATAGGTTTAATGTATGAGAAAGGATTAGGAACTGAACATTCAATTAATTTAGCTAAAGAAAATTATGAGAAAAATAATTCAGTATGGTAATAATTCTTTATTAGTTGGTAAAGCTCAGAAAAAAATTTAGCAGATATTCTTTGGAGTGAGTCCAAGGGGAAGATGATAAGTCTCCATATATTGAACTATATGAAGCAGCGTTCCGTAATGGTGTTTATAGTTCCATAACTACTTTAGCCAAAAAAAGTTTTATGATGGTGATAAAATATATAGAAATCTTTCAAGGTATTTTTCATTATCTTACTATGGGGGCCGAAAAAAATGATTCTGAAGCGCAGTGGTTATTAGCTAGTTTATTTAGTATTGATTATAAGGTAAAAAAACATTTAGCAGCATCCTATTATTGGTATCTAAGATCGAGTTGAAAATGGTAATAAAGATGCTATGTATTGGTTAGCAATGGAGTTATTATCTGATAATAAATATTTAAAAATCAAAAATGACTATGGAGGTGCGTAGAAAAAAAGCTCGTAGTTTATTACGTAAAGCTGCAGAATTAGGTAATTATTCAGCTATAGCTTTTATTGGGGACGAGGATTATAGCGATTGGTAAATAACTCATATCTCATGAAAGGGGCTGTAACAAAACAGCCCCTTAAATCTAAAAAAAGCTATATTTTGCCATAGAAAAAAACCGACCTCTTAACGTTAAGATTTTTTTGGTCTAATATTAAGGGGTCGGTTCATTTTACAAACCTAAACTTCTTGGTGTTTATTATATTAAAAAGGGGCTTCAACTAAAATGCGGTAAAACCGTATTCTGTTACAGTCCCATATCAAAATGGATGTATCATGTATAGTACAAAAACATATCTATATCTATATGTTTAATTGGATAATATGTAATTTTAGAATAGACAATATGTCAATCATACAAATTCACAATTTTTGAAGTTTTTTTAAATAATCACTTTTTTTAGAATTTTTAGAAATATATGACTGGGATTTATTTAAGATTCTAGCAATCTGAACCTGTGTAAGTCCTTTTTTTGCTTAAGTTTCTAGCTTCTTTTATAATAGAATCTAGATCCATATCTTTTTGAAACCTACTTTGGTATTGAATAAAACCTTTGTCCCTAGATTCTATATTCAGTGTGTAATGGAAACCATCTTTATTACCTGAAATAGTAGCTTTTGTTTCCGTATAAATTACCTCAATATTTTTCTAAGTTATTTTTGCTTTTATTACTTCAGCTGTAATATCAGTAATTGTTTTTAGTTTGTTGGTTTGAATGTAGTTTATTTTCTTTTTACTTCATTCATTTTAAGTCCTCCTCTTTTTTTCTTGAAGTGTTAAGGATATTTAAAATACTCATAATATTCATAATATTTATAATATTTATTATATTTTTGAAAACATTAATTTGTAAAGAAAAATGTGAATGTGGTATTTTAAAGATGAGTATATACTTAAGGCACTCAATTTAATATCATTATTCTTTATACTATAAAAAAAGAGAAAGGTGTTGATGATATTTTTAAGACTTGTATTTTTATATTGGCTAATATTGCTCATCATTTTTTTATTGAATTTCGTATAAAATGACTAAAGATAAGGTAAAATCAAAAGATATAGTAGTTTTTTTGGTGTAAGTATTGTTCCTAACAGTTTACAAAAATATTTCTGCTATAAAGGGTGTATCTATCTCTACAATCTAATAAAAATAGTATTTTATTTACATCAGTGTGTAAATTTAAAGGGCTTAGAAGCTAAAAGTGATTTTTATTAATTGATATTTTTAGTTAATCGTCTTTCTAATGAATTACATAAACGATTGGTTTATGTCGGTTCATCACGAGCAAATACATATTTATAATTAGCATTCTATGATAATGTACCAAATGAAGATTATAAGTCTATTTTAGAGCCTTTTAGGTGTAAATGAAATCAATGAATCTAGTGAAAGATGCTTTATTAGATACGTTTGATCTTGATTTATTAAAAATAATATTTTTGATGCGTTATTTTTTTACGTATATACTTTTTGTACAATATACATGTAATCAGTTAGTTATTCTTATGTTGTTTTGTAGTATAGAGGTGTATGGTATGAAAACAGATGTTATCAAGGAAGCTCTTGAAAGTGTAAAAAAGGAAGATCCTAAATTATACGAGGATGTAGTAGAGTATATTTCTTCCAATAAAAATAAAACTGGTGTTCATCCTGAAGGGGTATATCATGAACATAGTTGGCCTAATATTATAGGACCTATGCCTGGACCATTTCCACATCCACGGAATCCATTTGAACAAAACCCATTTGGTGTATTCTGGCCATTGGCTGGTTTATATCTGTTCTATAAATTAGTTAGAAAGGTATGGCGATTATTACGAGGCAAGAATCAAAATATTTCTTTAGATGATATTATTACGTACATGAATAGTCATAAATAATGCATTCTATGGTCGCAAGATTTCTACGACCATCACTTGGACCATTGAAACGGATAGCCGATGAAATCTGGCGCGTTGAGGCAGAGTATTAGTAGTAATTATATGGAACTAGCAATGCAGTAAAATATGTGTTGCTAGTTCTAACTTTACAAAAAGCAAAATGTTAAAAAATAATTATTGACACACACGGATGCGTGTGTTATAATTACATCATCAGGTGAAAGAACTCACCAACATGTAGAACAGAAAGACTTAGATTCTAACAGCAATCCTGTCACATACATAACTTGATTAAGATGAGTATAGAATCTAGTATAATTTCATAGTTATCGTTCATAAACGATTCATAAGGTTAGACACTAGCAGCAATCTTCGATGATTTAACCAGAAAAAGTGATTTTGGAGACCCTTTGGTCTAGAGTATCGTGTCTAGTTATCCTTAGCCTCAGTGAGGTTAGTAATTGTCTTGAACTTTGTATTGTAACCGCTCACGGTTGTCTTGTTTATTTTGCTTTCAAAATTTACGTTGTGATAATCCGCAGCGGTTTTTTATATGCCAAGGAGATATGAACTATGAATACATTTATGAACGCTTTAACAAACAATGAAAAATCTTATACCGCTAATGATGGTACTGCGTATCATACGAGTGGCAGTCCTCTTGTGGACCTTAATTTCTCTGTGCCTGCATTGCGTCAGGTCGCAGTTGATTTTTATGGTAAAAGTAAACATGACCGCTATTTCTATGGTGCACATCGCACTATGGATGCAGTGGATGCATTGCGCTTATTTCATTACATCCTATGATGAAGACCCTCTGTATACCATGAAATGGCTTATGTATGCCCGCCATATTAAGCTAGGTCTTGGCGAGCGTGATGTATTTCGTATGATGCTCACTAAAATTGGTGACTTGCATCCAGAGATGGCATTGCAGTTCATCATCGGCACCGAGTTATGGAACTATGGTCGTTGGGATGATGTGCTACGCATCTTCTTTGATACGACGAGTGGTATCTTACATGATGGACTAGGGTGAGCTAATTGCCAATCAGTTTAGACGTGATGTAATAGGGTGTGGACTCAGGCGACTCTATTAGCTTGTTAGCGAAAATGGATGCCGTCCAATAATACATCGTCTAAGCAAAAACGTTCTGAGGCGGCTATTTTACAATCCTTGTTACATCTAAATGCACGAGAGTATCGTAAAATGTTGTCTAGATTGCGCGAACATCTAGCGGTGGTAGATCGCAAGGCTTCTCTTAACCAATGGAACGATATTAATTATAATCATGTGCCATCAAAGGCGAACCTTAAATATCGTAATGCCTTTTTAAAACATGATGAAGAACGCCGCCAGGCGTATCTTACATCATTAGAAAAGGGCGATGATTCTGTTAAGATTAATGCCAATTCTATGTTCTTATATGATATTGTACAAGCTTATATAGACAATAATAGTTGCTGGAGGAATATTTTAAGACCGTATGATGAAACATTAGAGCAATTATGGCATGCCCAAGAATCGCCTAAGGATTATGACGATATCTTAGTTATACGCGACGGGTCTGGATCTATGGGGCAACAACTATCAGGTAATAGTTCTGTTACCGCACTTAGCGTAGCAGATTCGATTGCATTGTATTGTGCACAGCATAATAAGAATGAATCCTTTAAAAATCGATTCATTACCTTTAGCAATCGCCCTCAGATGGTAGACATTTCGATGTGTGAAACTTTGCGAGATAAGCTTAGACGATTGCATCGCTTTGACGATTACAGCAATACGGATATAGAGGCAACATTTGACTTAATTCTCGACACAGCTGTTAGACATCATCTGCGTCAAGAGGAGTTACCTTCAGCGTGCCTCATTATTTCTGATATGCAGTTTGATCAGGCTACAAAGCATGAGGATAACACGACTGTTATTGAATCATGTCGTCAGAAATTTGAAGCCCTTGGGTATACTATGCCACGGCTCATTTTCTGGGATGTATCTGTCTATGCACATAATACAATTCCTGTACAAATGCATCCGAGTGGTGTCATTCTCGTATCTGGATTCTCTAAATCCATCGTTGATATGGTGGTTTCTAGAGAGGTTAATCCTGAAACGGCACTCAAAGCAGAACTAGATGCCAAATGTAGTATTGTAGATACAGCATTACAAGGCTATGTAAAGGTAGCGTAACATTTATATAATCTAATTAAAATAGGTTCCTATTAGTCACAATATGACGAGTAGGAACCTTCTTTTGGTGTAATTAATTTGTGCTATAATGAGTTGTAGGTTTTATACTATAACAATCATTTTATATATACGAGGAATTAAGTATGGCAATTAGCAAAGAAGTACAAAAATCTAGCGAAATGAAGTTTGATGGTAAACTAATTAAGGTTACCTATGATATAGCTGATGTAAATGGAAATGATGCGTGGCGTGAGGTGGTGCACCATCCAGGGGCAACTGCTATCGTTGTCGTTACAGAAGATAACAAAATTGTAATGGAACGTCAATTCCGTTATGCTTTACAACAACCTTTGCTTGAAATTCCAGCAGGTAAACTAGACCCTAACGAAGAACCTATTAATTGTGCTAAACGTGAATTGGCAGAGGAAACTGGTTACCGCGCTAAAGAATGGATTTCATTAGGTACCATTGCTACAAGTCCTGGTTTCTGTAATGAAGTATTACATCTATATTTAGCAAAAGACCTCACCATGGGTGAAACACATTGGGACCCTGATGAATATGTAGAGCTTGAATACTATACATTGCCTGAATTGTTAGAGGCTATTAAGGCAGAACAAATTAAGGATAGTAAATCATTGGCAGCACTTATGCTTGCTATGCCATATCTTAAATAGGACTTTATTTTAAAAATAATATATAGTATAATGAACACATAAAGAGAGCCAAATAACGTGCTGTTAGCGTTAGGCTCATCTAAAATACGGAAATATGATGATGCCTAACGTGTTGAGGTGGTAGGATACCTCATACGTTAGGCATTTTTATTCCCTAACTCACGTTATTTGGCTCTTAATGGTAGTATAGCATGTAATATTCTAGCTGAATATTACAATAGGAGTTATTATGTATAAAAGAATCATTATATTAGTTATGGATTCTGTTGGCATTGGTCATGCCCCAGATGCGGCAAAATTTAATGATGAAGGATCTAATACATTAGGACATATCGAAGCAACTGCAGGTTTGATTCATTGTCCTACATTGCGTTCTTTGGGATTGGCCAATATTGCTGATATTAAGACCGATGAAACACCTGTTATGGGTGCTTATGGGAAAATGGAGGAAGTCAGCACAGGGAAGGATACAACTAGTGGTCATTGGGAAATGATGGGCCATCCTGTTACGGTTCCGTTCCCAACATTTTACGATGGATTCCCTAAAGAATTGATGGATACTTTCACTAAAGAAACCGGTTATGGGTATCTTGGTAATGAGGTCGCATCTGGTACTGAAATCATTGAGCGCCTTGGCGTAGAACACATGAAAACGGGAAAACCTATTGTGTATACCTCTGCCGATTCTGTGTTCCAAATTGCAGCACACGAGGATGTGATTCCTTTAGAGGATTTGTATCGTATGTGCGAAATTACGCGTAACAAAGTATGCGTTGGTGATTATTATGTAGGTCGTATCATAGCTCGTCCGTTTGTAGGAAAACCCGGTCATTTTATACGTACCTCGAATCGTCATGACTATAGCCGTATGCCTGAACACCGCATGGTGCAACAGGAATTACAAGCTGCTCAAATTCCTACGGTGGCCGTCGGCAAAATTGGTGATATTTATGCTCATGTCGGATGGGATGAAAGCTATCCAACCAAATCGAATGCTCACGGCATGAATGTGGTGCCTTACTTATTAGGTTCCTCCTTTGAAAGTGGCCTCATGATGGTAAACCTTGTAGAGTTTGATAGTCTATATGGTCATCGCCGTAACGTAGAAGGCTATAAACGTGCTATCGAAGATTTCGATTACCAATTGAGTGGATTATTGCCATTATTGAAAGATGATGATTTGCTTATCATCACAGCCGACCATGGTAATGATCCTACATGGCATGGCACAGACCATACGCGTGAACATGTTCCATTACTTGCCTATAGTCCAAGTATGAAAGGGGCTATCGATTTAGGTTTACGCCATAGTTTTGGTGATATAGGACAAACCGTATTAGCGAACTTTGGACTTTCACCATATGCAGTAGGCACATCATTTTTAAAAGATATTATGAAATAGTCGTATTGTGTAATATAATCCTTGCGTCACAATATCTTGTATGATATAATCATTCAGGTATAAGAAACGATTTTTAAGGAGGTGACTCAATTGCCAAACATTAAATCCAGTATTAGAAGCGTAAAAACGGATGCTGAACGTCGTGCGAAAAACGCCGCTGTGAAATCTCAAATCCGTACAGCAGCTCGTAAAACCGTTGAAGCTGTTCAAGCAGGCGCAGTAGAAGAAGCAAAACAAGCACTTGTTCAAGCTACTAGCGTAATTGATAAAGCAGCCTCAAAGGTGTACTTCATAAAAAAACACTGCAGCTCGCAAAAAAATCCAACCTTGCAGCTAAAGTAAACGCTTTATAATTTTATAGAGCCAAAAGCCCATCATTGATGGGCTTTTTTTATACTCAAAGGACGCCAGAATGGCGTCCTTTTTCCTTGTACCCAGCAGTAATAAAATTGATTTTTAGTTATATGCTGTAGATAGCAGATATGTAACATTTTGAATACCTATGTAGTGGACTGAGGGTAGTTTCTAAAACTGACTTTGATCACTGTGGTTTCACGAAATCACGTTCGTGATGTGTGCTAAAGCTCGATGCTCTCTGTTGCCTCACACCCTGCTGAAGGCCGCAGGCCGTAGACAGACCCGGCCGGTGGAAGCTTTTAGGCCACCCGTGTTCCCATTCTTCTAAAGCAAGAATGCTTAGTACATATATTTTTTTACATGCTCTAAACGATGAAAAAAATCAATTTTATTACGCCTCAATATGCTATAATGAAACATATGATTAAGCGAGGTGTACCTATGAAAAAAATTAATGATTATAGATGGCAGCAGCCTATTATTCCGTGCCTTTTTTGCGCTTCCTCCGTTGAAGTCTGCTCTTGGCACGCCAACCAATGCAGTATATGGTTTTTTTGACAATGCTCATTAAATTATATGAAGAGATTAAACCTGATTATATTGCTGTAGCCTTTGATAAAGGTCGTCAAACGTTCCGTACGGAAAATGTATAGTGAATATAAAGGTAATCGCCCTGATGCACCAGAGGATTTACGGCCCTCAGTTTAGCTTGATTCAAGATGTGTTGAAAGGCTCTTGGCATATGTGTTATTGAAGAGGAAGGTTTTGAAGGGGACGATATCCTTGGTTCCTTGTCGAAGAAATTTGGATCTTCTGATTTAGCAGTGCAAATTATTACTGGTGACCGCGATAATTTACAGCTTGTTACCGATTACAGTCATGTATTCTTAACGAAAAAAGGTATCTCAGACATGCTTGAGGTTACCTTGGATAATATGACTGAATTATATGGCTATGGCCCAGATAAAGGTTATCGAAATGAAGGCGCTTATGGGCGATTCTTCCGATAATATTCCAGGCGTTCCAGGGGTTGGTGAAAAAACAGCTCTTAAATTGATTAATGAATACGGTGATTTAGAGTCTGTATATGAGAATATCGATAACATTTCTGGCAAGAAATTAAAAGAACGTCTTGTTGAAAATAAAGAGTTAGCCTTCTTATCTCGTCAATTGGCTACCATCAAGACTGACATGGACTTGTCCTATACACTTGATCAATTTGTACAGAATTTCCACCTTGGCGAAGTAAAACCGATGTTTGAAACCCTAGGTTTTACAAAATTGACACCTCGTTTGGCTAGTGTGATGGGCGCAGAAGGTGGCGATACAGAGGATTTTGGTGGACTCTTTAGTATGGCCGAAGAGATTAAAATCGATGATCTGTTAGATGCATCTGCTCTTACTGAAGAATTTTATACAGAAAAAACAATTGGCGTTCATATCATCACAGACGGCAAGGCGCCGTTCCGTACGATTACATCTGCTTTCATTAATAATGGTGAAAGCATTATCAAGCTAGATGATTCTCATAATGACAAATTATTGAATGCATTGAATGGTGCAAAGACGGTTGTAACGACACAAAGCAAGGAATTGATGGAGGTTCTTTGTCACGATGAACCGGCTCAGATTCGTTTATATGATAATGGCGTGGCTCGTATTCACGATGTATCCTTGATGGCTTATCTATTGGACCCAACGCGTACCAATTATGGATATCTCTATTTAACAGAGCGTTTTAGTGTGCCATCCATTGCTACAGGTAGTGTAGATGTAGAGTGCGTCTCTATGGTGAAAGCATTGCTTGCTATGAACGATGCTGCTGTTAAGGCATTGCAAGACGAATCCTTATGGGATTTATACAACAATATTGAATTGCCATTGATTCATACATTATTAGTTATGGAGAAAAATGGTATTTATATTGACCCTGTAAAATTAGAAGAAACAACTGTTAAATTCAAGGCGGAACTCGAAGCTGTTCAGCAAGAAATTTATGAATTGGCAGGGGAAACGTTTAATATTAATTCTCCAAAACAATTGGGCATTATCTTGTTTGAAAAGATGAATCTACCTGTCATTAAAAAGACGAAAACAGGTTACTCCACAGATGCAGAAGTATTGGATATGCTTCGTCATGAAAGTCCTATTGTAGAGAAGATTTTAGCCTATCGTTCCGTAGCTAAATTAGTTTCTACCTATTGTGAAGGCTTATCGGTCCTCATCAATCCTGAAACACATCGCATTCATACCACATTCAACCAAATGGTAACAGCTACTGGACGCTTGAGCTCTTCAGATCCGAACTTACAAAATATTCCTGTTCGTACAGAAAAGGGTCGTGAAATTAGAGCGTTATTCTATCCTGGCGAAGGCTTTGATACATTGGTGAGTGCCGATTATTCACAAATCGAGCTCCGTATCTTGGCGCATTTGTCTGGTGATGAAGCGTTAATTAAGGCTTTCAACGATGGTAAAGATATCCATAGATTTACTGCTGCCGAAGTGCTTGGCTAAGTCTCAAGATGAGGTAACCAGCGAAGAACGGTCTCATGCAAAGGCTGTCAACTTTGGCATTATCTATGGTATTTCAGATTTTGGTTTGTCTCGTGATTTAGGCATTACACGTCAAGAAGCAAAAAACTATATTGAGCTTTATTTTAGCCGCTATCCAAAGGTTAAAGAATATATGGATAACATGGTAAAAGAAGCCCATGAAACGGGTAAGGTGCGTACGATGTTTGGTCGCATGCGCGAGTTGCCAGATATTAATAGTCGCAATTTTAACCGTCGTTCCTTTGCAGAACGGACGGCTATGAATACACCGATACAAGGTACTGCGGCTGATATTATTAAGCTGGCTATGAACAAGGTAGAATCCATTTTAGAAGAGAAGACATTTAAATCTCGCTTATTATTACAGGTGCATGATGAACTTGTATTAGAAGTGGTAAATGAAGAATTGGATGCTATTCAAACGTTGCTTAAGGAAACTATGGAATCCATTGTAGAATTACATGTTCCACTTATCGTTGATGTACATAATGCGGAAAACTGGGCACTTGTAAAATAAATTTTACATATAACGTTTTGAGTAGAAGGATAGATGCAGGAGGCACATATGTTAAAAATAGGTTTAACAGGTGGAATTGCATCTGGCAAGAGTACAGTACTAGACTTTTTTAAAAAGAAGAATGTACCTTATATTGATGCCGATGTAGTAGCACGTGAAGTGGTTGATCTTGGTACGCCTGGACTCGCTGCTATCCGTGAATTATTTGGTGATACAGTGATTCTCGATGATGGTAGATTAAATCGTGAAGCACTTGGTAGTATCGTCTTTCACAATGAAGAAACGCCTACAGTTAAATAGCTGCTTACATGGTTTCATTCGTCAGCGTATTGATGAACTAAGTGCTATGTATGAAGAGGAAGAAGCTCCAGCCGTAATTTATGATATTCCTCTTCTCATTGAGGGTAAGTGGTATGAGCGACTCGATACAGTTTGGCTTGTCTATGTATCGCCAGAGGTGCAGGTTCGCCGGTTAATGGAGCGCAATGGATACTCAAAAAAGGACGCATTAGCTCGTATTCAAAGTCAAATGTTATTAGATGATAAACGCTCCTTTGCAGATGTGATCATTAATAATGATGGTACACCTGATGAATTATATATTCAGTTAGAAAAATTGTGGCATGAGAAACTACTACCGTTGTATAATAAGTAATTATCAATATATATAAGCTTGAATCGATTCAAAATATATACGGTTAGGATTAAGGGGAGGATGTATGAAACGAAATACAGCAACAGCATTGGCTGTTGTCGTGTTGGGCTGGTTTTATTTTAACCATATGCAAGATCCTGTAGCACGCTATACGGCATACCCCTTTGATTATAGAGATGTAGTTGTATCGGCTGCGGAAAAAGAAGAGGTGTCACCATCGTTGGTGGCTAGTGTTATTTTAGCTGAAAGTAAATACAAGAATACAGCGGAATCTGAGACGGGGGCGCTTGGACTGATGCAGCTCATGCCGGATACGGCCCGTTGGGTAGCACAACAAATGGGGCATGGTAACTACACAGATCGTCAGCTAAAAGAGCCAGAAACAAATATTCAGCTAGGTACGTGGTATTTAGGGTATTTATTAAAAGAATTTAACGGTGATGAGGTGCAAGCGTTAGCTGCTTATAATGCAGGTCGTGGACATGTAGAATCATGGATTAAGGAAAAAAATTGGAATGGCATGGTTGATACGATTCCATTTCCTGAAACGCGTATGTATGTTAAAACCGTTTTAACCTATCAAGAAAGGTATGAGTCATTATATGGAGAACATCATTGAAACCTGTAAGTCTTTAGACTATTCTTGGTTGCCACCGGAGATTGGTAATTTTAAACTCAAGGTGACAGGGCCCGATGAAATTGTGAAAGCGCAAGAAACATTAGCTGCAGGTGAAGCCGTGTTGACTTTACCTTTATTTCACTATGAAAATGATTTAGGGTGGAAGTGGTGTGCTCTCTACGATAAAGAGGTAGAGGATTATACCGTGCACGTAGTGATGCCTTTGTTCACATTTGTAGATATATCTTTTGTGCGCCAAGAGTTCGAACCGTATTGGCAGGGCCTACAAGAACGTTGTGTTCAGGGGCTTTCAAAATTACTAATCAACAGTGCAGAAAATTTTACCTATACCTATATGCGTAAGGGGCTACAAAATTGGGATTATGAATCTGTTATGCCCGCTGAGTTAGAAGGATTTGTACGAGATATAACACCTAAAAATGCGGTGCGCATGATTAATGGTTCCTATATCATAGGTGAATATCGAAAGATGGATGAATGTACAGGATTACTGTTGTACTATAATGAATATCGCGATGAATTCTTTGCAGAATTACGGTATCAAAATTATCCAGAAATTGATCATCATCTTGATGCTAAGTCATTAGATGATTTGGAACATGTACTATCTGAACATTTAAAAAATATACTGTGTGAACTAAATTCACGCGGTTAAATTGTACATTTTAGCGGAATTATGCTATACTATACATGACTTTTATATAAACTTTTTTAAGAGTGGGCTATTTTTTGCTCACTCTTTCGTTTATGATTGGGTGAAATTAGTCATATAATTGTATCAAATTGTATGATGAAAAACAGCGTATATAATCGATATGTAGTATGTTATAAGGAGGCGATGGCTATGAAAAGAGAGGCCGTAGAGGAATTTGTATCCTCTGTAGTTGAAGGCGTTATAGCTGGCACGAATCTGGAATTAGTCGATGTCGACTATGTTCGAGAACGGGATTGGTATTTGCGCGTGTACCTTGATAAACCAGGTGGTGTCGATTTGGATGACTGTCAAATGGTCAGTGAAAAATTGAGCGCAGCTCTCGATGAGAAAGACCCTATTGCAGAAAAATTATTTGCTTGAAGTGTCTTCTCCTGGTCTTGATCGAGTTCTAAAAAAAGGATAAAGATTTTCATTCGCTATAATGGCCGTGATGTAGATATCCAATTGTTTAAACCTATTAATGGCAGTAAACAATATACGGGTGTACTACAAGGCTTTACAGATACAACGATAGAATTTTTCAATCAATGGTGAAAGCGTAACATTTGAACGTTCTGCCATTGCACAAATTCGATTACATCTTGATTTTTTTAATATATGGAGGCATACGAGTGAGTCAAGAATTAATTCAAGCAGTTATGGTGCTGACAAAAACAAAAAGGTTTTTGCACCTGAGGTTATTTTTTTGAATCCCTAGAAGCTGCATTATTACAAGCATATCGTAAGGAACCACATTCTAATCCAGATGCGTATGTGGAATTGAATCGTGAAACTGGTGCTTATAAGGTAATGGCGAAGAAACAAGTTGTAGAAACTGTAGAATTCCCAGAAACCGAAATCAGCCTATTAGATGCTCGTAAAATCGATAAACGCTATGAAATTGGCGATATTGTTGAAGCAGATGTAACACCTGCTAACTTTGGTCGCAGTGCAGCTCATACAGCTAAACAAATGTTAATTCAACGTTTGAAAGAAGCTGAACGCAGTGTTGTATACGAAGAATATTATAGCCGTGAAGGCGATATCATTACGGGTGTTATTACACGCGTTGAAGGTAAAAACGTATATATCAATTTAGGTAAAACAGAAGCTATTTTACCTCCAACTGAGCAAATCGGTACAGAAACATATCATGAAGGGGACCGCATTAAATGCTATATCGTAGAGGTTAAGAAAACTACGAAAGGCCCTCAAATTATGATTTCCCGTACTCATCCAGGCCTATTAAAACGCTTGTTTGAATTAGAAGTGCCAGAAATCTATGAAGGCGTAGTAGAACTTAAATCTGTAGCTCGTGAACCTGGTATGCGTTCTAAAATCGCCGTATATAGCCGCGATGAATCCATCGATCCAGTTGGTGCTTGCGTAGGTCCTAAAGGTCAACGCGTTCAACACATTGTAGATGAATTGCACGATGAAAAAATCGACATTGTAAAATGGGATGAAGATCCTGCCATTTATATTGCGAACTCTTTAAGTCCTGCAAAGGTAATCTCTGTAGATGTTAGTGAAGAAGAAAAATCTTCTTATGTTGTAGTACCTGATTACCAATTATCCTTGGCTATCGGTAAAGCTGGTCAAAATGCTCGCTTAGCAGCTAAATTGACAAACTGGAAAATCGACATTAAGAGTGAAACACAAGCTGCAGAAAATCCTTTTACAGGTTTTACAAGTACTGAAGCAGCGGAAAGCGAAGACTAATGAAAACCAAATCTCAACCTATGCGCACCTGTGTAGGCTGTGGTGAACCAAAGAGTAAGCGCGAGTTAATGCGTGTTGCTCTAAGCCCAGAAGGGACAATCAGTATCGACAGAACTGGTAAAGCCCCTGGTCGTGGTGCTTATATCTGTGCATCCATGGACTGTTTTGAGGCTGCGTATAAGGGTAAAAAACTAGAACGCTCTTTGAAGCATGCTGTATCAAAAGAGGTATATGAAGCATTGAAGCACGATTTGGAAGGTCATGAATAATTTCAGCATATGAATGAAGATAAAGTTTTAAATCTCTTAGGCTTGGCACAACGGGCCGGAAAATTGAGTTCCGGAGATTTCATCGTAGAGAAAGCGATGAAAAAGAAAACCCCTAAGCTTGTTCTATTAGCAGGTGATTGTGCGGCCAATAATGAAAAGAAATACATACAATTAGCAGAATTACATCATATCCCATTGCGTAAAGTCGGCAGTAAAGAAACATTAGGTACGGCTATAGGCAAAGAAGTACGTGTAGTGGTAGCCGTAGAGGATGATGGATTTGCAAAAGCATTACTAAAAGAGATTGATCAGTAAGAAGGGGGTATGTAGATGTCCAAAAAGCGCGTACATGAAATCGCTAAGGAATTTGGCGTTGAAAGTAAACAGGTTATTTCTATTTTGCAACAACATAATTTTAATGTTACAAAAGCCGTTAATACAGTAGATGATGCAGGTTATACTGTGGTGAAAAACCAATTAGGTGGTAAATCTAATGGGGCCGATACAAAGGCAGCAGCTGCTCCTGCTAATCCAAGCAAACATGAAAAAGCTGCAACACCTAATAAAGCTGTAAAAACAGATAAACCAGCAAAAGAACAGAGCCATAAAAAAGAGGCTAAACATGATGATAAGAAACATGACGATAAGAAATCTAATGTTCGTCATGTACAAATTAATGAGCCTACTAAAAAACAAAATAATGGCCAAAAACAAGATGGTCGTAACCATCAAAAACAAGATCGTCCAAATGGTAATCAACAAGGCCAAAAGAATGATGGTCAACAAGGTCAAAAAAATGACAACCGTCACAATGGTAATGCAGATAACCGCAACCGCAATGGCCGTGTAGATAATCGCAACAATAATGGCGGTAACCAACAAAATGGCAATGATCGCCGCAATAAGAAAAAAATTAAAAAAGGTAACAATCGCCCACAATCCTTATTGTCCACTTCCATGCAAAAGAAGAAAAAAATAAGGTAAAACATCGTAACGAGCAATACTTGCAACATAAAGCGGAAGAAGAACGTAAAGCACAAGAAGCAATCGCTACGGAAATCGAATTAAGCGGTCCTTTAACAGTAAAAAGAATTGGCTGAAAAAAATGGGCCGTGAAGTATCTGAAATCATCAAAAAAATTGATGCTTTTAGGTGTTATGGCTAGCATTAACCAAGAGGTAGATGTTGATACAGCTACCATCGTAGCAGAAGATTTTGGTGTAACCGTAATAGAAGTAGAACCAGAAGAAGATCCTACAGATATCATCGAAATTGAAGATGCACCAGAAACATTGAAACCTCGTCCTCCTGTTGTAACTATCATGGGTCACGTTGACCATGGTAAAACATCCTTGTTGGACGTAATTCGTCAAACTAATGTAACAGCTGGCGAAGCGGGCGGTATTACACAACATATCGGTGCGTACCAAGTTCGTTATAATGACAATAAGATTACATTCCTTGATACACCAGGCCATGAAGCTTTTACAGCGATGCGTTTACGCGGTGCAAAATCTACAGATATCGCAGTTCTCGTAGTAGCTGCCGATGACGGTGTAATGCCTCAAACAATCGAAGCTATTAACCATGCTAAATCTGCTGATGTGCCTATCATCGTAGCCATCAATAAAATGGATAAACCAGGTGCTAACCCAGATCATGTTAAACAACAACTATCTGAACATGGTTTATTGCCAGAAGAGTGGGGCGGCGATGTTATCATGGTTCCTGTATCTGCTAAACAAAAACAAGGTATCGATGATTTGCTCGAAAATATCTTGCTCGTAGCAGAGGTTATGGAATTAAAAGCGAACCCTAACCGTAAAGCATATGGCGTAGTTATCGAAGCTCAACTTGATAAGGGCCGTGGTGCTGTATGTACAGTGCTCGTTCAAAAAGGTTCTCTTCGCGTAGGCGATACAGTTCTTGCTGGTACTGCATATGGTAAAGTTCGTGCCATGACAAATGAACGTGGAGAAAAGGTTAAGGTTGCTCGTCCATCTATGCCAGTCGAAATCTTGGGCTTCTCCGAAGTTCCACAAGCTGGTGAAATCATTTATGGTATGGATGATAATGAAGCACGTACAATCGCTGAAAAACGTATTGCTAAACAACGTGTACAAGAATTACAAGCTACTCACAAGGTTACATTGGATGATATCTTCAACCAAATTCAACAAGGTGAGTTAAAAGACCTTAACATTATCATCAAAGCGGACGTTCAAGGTTCCGTAGAAGCATTGCGTCAATCCTTGGAAGGTATTAAAAACCCTGAAGTTCGTATCGTTATCGTTCATGCTGCCGTAGGTGCTATTAACGAATCTGATATCATGTTGGCATCTGCATCTAATGCAATCGTAATGGGCTTTAATGTACGTCCAGATGCAAATGTTCGCCGTGCTGCGGAACAAGAAAAGGTAGATTTACGTACATATCGTGTCATCTATGATGCTATTAATGACGTTGAGTCTGCTATGCGCGGTATGTTGGCACCTCAATTTAAAGAGGTTGTCGTTGGTCGTGCAGAGGTGCGTCAAGTTATCTCTACACCTAAGGCCATCGTTGCTGGTTCCTATGTAACGGAAGGTCGTATTACGAACGATTCCGAAGTACGTTTGATTCGTGATGGTATTGTCGTATTTGAAGGTAAGGTTGATTCCTTACGTCGTTTCAAAGACGAAGTGAAAGAAGTTAAAACATCCTTCGAATGCGGTATCTCCTTGGAAGGTTACCGCGACATCAAGGAAGGCGACGTAATCGAAGCGTACTTGATGGAAGAAGTTGCACCTCAAATTTAGGAGGTTATTATGAGTGATGTTCGTGTAAGAAAATTACAAGAATTCATCAAACAAGAAGTAAGTCAAATGTTGATGCGTGGGTTGAAAGACCCTCGCATCGGCTTTACTACAGTTACCGATGTCCACGTGACAGGTGATTTGCGTGAAGCTACGATTTATGTTTCCTTGTTTGGTTCTGATAAAGAGAAAGAAGATACTCTTATCGCTTTAAAACATGCATCTGGCCATGTGCGTACCGAGCTTGGCAAGGTATTAAAATTGCGCCATATTCCAACGATTACTTTTGATAAGGATACATCTTTGGATTACAGCATGCATATTGAATCCCTTTTGAATGAAATCAAAAAGGATGAAGAAACAAATTAACACAAAGGATACAGAACATGAGTAAGATCACAATTAATCAATTACACATGGCTCTGTGTGAAGCTAATTCTATAATGCTCACTGTCCACGTACGACCAGATGGCGATGCTATTGGTTCTATGGTTGCCTTTTATGAGGCTCTCGTAGCGCAAGGCAAGACTGTGTATATGGTCGTGGATGATGTAATACCTGAAAAATATTCCTTTTTATCGTATATCGATCAAATTAAGGATGTTGCCTATTTTGAAACACATCCTGTACAGGTTGATATGCTAATGGTATTAGATGCTAGCACGTATGAACGGATTGGCCGCGTAGGTGCACTCTTTAGTGCACCTATTTTTAATATAGATCATCATATTTCTAATTCAGAATTTGCAGATCATCTATATTTAAAACCTGATTTTGCGGCTACTGGTGAAATTATTACGGACTTGTGCGAACAATGGAATTGGCCTATTACAGAGTCTATGGGCAATGCTCTTTATATGGCGATTGCCACCGACTGTGGATTCTTTAAATTTAGCAATACTACAGCTAATACACTTAAAATGGCTAGCCGTTGTGTCGCTGCTGGGGCTCGCCCTAATGTTATTTCCGAAACGATTGAGGCCGTAAGTGCAGCACGTCTTGAATTAACGAAACAGGTAATGCAAACTATTGCTTTTTATAAGGATAATCGCGTTGCTACTATCGAGCTATCTCCAGAGGTTATGTCTATATTAGGCGACGATACAGATGGATTCGTCGACATTATTCGTAATGTAGATACCGTTGATGTGGCCATTTTATTGAAAGGTGAAAGCCCAAATCGTACGCGTATCAGCCTTAGATCTAAGGGAACAGATGTGAATGCTATTGCTAATCATTTTGGCGGTGGTGGTCATATACGTGCTGCTGGTTGTACCATAGAAGGTTCTATCGATGAGGCTAAGTCTCGTCTATTGGAGGTTATCAAATAATGGATGGAGTGCTGCCATTTTTAAAACCTCCTGGTATTACCAGTCATGATGCTGTAGGGTATATGTCGTCGCATTTTAAAAGAAAAAAACGAATTGGTCATAGTGGCACATTGGACCCTATGGCCTATGGTGTATTGCCTATCTTTTTTTGGGTAAGGCCACACGTCTCATTGAATACACAGATGGATTTAATAAGACCTATGTAGCAGAATGTAAATTTGGTACCTTTACTGACACTGAAGATAGTACGGGACAGCCGGTATTACCTGACGATGATATGAATCTCACTAGTGGCGTTACATTACTGGCGGATCACTCTGCAAATTAATGAACGATTGATACCGCCAACGTGGGATGAATTATCATCAGTGCTATCTAGATTTGTTGGCACACAAGAGCAACGCCCATCCAAGTACTCGGCTATAAAAATTAATGGTATACGGGCTTATGAATATGCACGTAAAGGGGATACCTGTAGAGTTACCGATGAGAACCATTACGATTTCTAATATTGAATTGGTAGCTTATGGTTTTCCTTATTTTACAATTCGTGTCACCTGTTCTGGTGGTACCTATATTCGTTCGTTGTTACGTGATATATGTATTCAATTAGGCATTCCTGGGACTATGACTTCCTTGGCAAGAACTTGTGTGGGGCCGTTTTGATATTCAATCTGCCTATATAGCGGAGGAATTAACGATTCACGGTGAAAAAAATTGTTGTTGCCTACGGATATTGCGGTATCTCATCTTTCAAAAAGTGGACGTAGATAGTGTACAATTAAAGATGATGGTACAAGGTAAGGAATTACCAATCGTAGAGGCCTTTTCTCATACGATTCCATCTAACAAGTATAGAGCTTATGGACCTCATGGGTTTTGTAGGCATTCTAAAACGAACGAAACATTCACTTAAAGTGGATAAAAATATTTTTATTGAAGGATAAGTATGAAACATTTACACTCGTTTGATGAATTACGTCAAATTAATCGTAAAATCGTATACGCATTAGGCACATTTGATGGTGTACACCGTGGTCATCAACGGGTCATTGGTAATGCAATAGCAGAGGCTAAGGCGCATGATGCCGTTACGGTTCTCGTCACATTTAGTGCGCATCCTATGACTATATTGCGACCTGGAGATGTTCCCAAACGGGTATTATCTGCCGATATTATGGATGAAATTTTGGAATCTTTAAAGGTAGATTATATCTTACGATTGCCTATGAATTTGGACATATTTCAATATGTCACCTGATGAAATTCTTAGATGCTCTTTGTGGTGATATAGATGTTGTAGGTATCGCAATTGGTACTAACTTTTACATTTGGTGCCAAAGGGGCTGGCAATCCTCAGTTAATGCGGGAACGTTTGTCTGCAAAAGGGATTCATATCATTGTTGAACCTTTGCTATCTACAGAAGAAGGTCCTATTTGTAGCACGAATATACGTAAGGCTATAGAAGAAGGGCATATGGAACAAGCGGCGGCTTGGCTCGGACGTCCATACCAGTTTAGAGGTATCGTCATAAAAGGCGATCAACGAGGCCGTACATTAGGATTTCCAACAATTAACTTTTTATTGCCCAATGAGATGGCAATCCCACCTGATGGGGTATATGCTAATCGGGTTTGTATAGATGGCATTTGGTATGATGGTGTTGGAAATATAGGGGATAATCCAACTTTCAAAAATCAATATCATCGATGTGAAGTACATGTATTTGATTTTGACCAAGACGTATATGGTAAGGAAGTAACTGTTCAATTTATATCATATATACGCGGTGAGGTTAAATTTAATAATTTGCAAGAATTGATCGACCAAATGAAGGTCGATGAGGAAACAGCAATTCGGATTTTACGTAATAACCCATAAGGGGGAGCTATGGATATTAAAGACGCACGCAAACAAATAGATACTATTGATGCACAGTTAGTAAACTTATTTGAACAACGTTTATCTATCATTAAATCAATTGGTAAATATAAGGATGAACATCATTTACCACTGATTGATGAAGAACGGGATCATGAGATCATTTCTAGTCTTAAAACTGAATGTGACGATTCACGTATGTTGACATATATTGAATCCTATATGAAGGATGTTATTTCGATTAGCAATGAGTTCTTAAAAGAACACATGCATAAGCATATTTTCCTAATTGGTATGCCTGGTGCCGGTAAAACTACGGTTGGCAAAATGTTAGCTAAAGAATTAGGACGAGATTTCTATGATTTGGATCAAACGATTCAAGATAAAGTGGGAAAAACCGTACAAAATATCTTTATCTATGATGGAAAAGATGCATTTAGTAAGTATGAATACGAAACCATTAAAGAATTGATTCATAATAAACCATCTGTTATTGCTACGGGTGGTGGCACAGTGACATCTGAAAAAATTGTAAATCTCATGAGAAATAATGGTTTAGTTGTCTTTGTTAATCGCGACGTTAACCATATTCTCGATGACTTAGATTTAGAAATTCGTCCACTTGTGAAAGAAAGTATTGAATATATTTTCAATGTTTACGAGGAACGTTATCCTTTATATGAAAGTGTAGCTCATATTAAGATTGGCAATGAAGGTAGCATTACTGATGCTGTTCAAGAAATTATCGAAGCATTACCTAATACGGAGAAATAATGGAAGTATTACGAGGATTTGTATACCGAATTATATATCAGAACACACAGAACACGTATTGTGTATTTCTTGTGAAAGATTATAATGAGGAATACATTACTTGTACTGGTCGCTTTGAAGCCCCAAAAGAAGGGGAAGATATTGAGATTAAAGGCCGTTATGTAGAACATCAAAAATATGGCATTCAGTTTGATGCATCTAGTATAGAAAAATTAAAACCCGATAATATGGGTGCTGCTAGAATGTATTTGATGAACTTAGGCATAAAGGGATTAGGCGAAAAATCTGTAGAGAAAATCTGTGATTATTTCGGCCTCCGGTTATTAGATGTACTGCGTGAAGAACGGCCAGAAGAAATTAAAGATGTGCCAGGTTTACGCAAAGGCGTTAAAGAGGAATTATATAATACATTACTCGGTGAAGGTATATTATCCGATTTAAACCATTTCTTTGAGTCTCATCAAATTTCTTCTAAATGGTCTCGCACTGTGTACACATATTATGGTGCATCCTCTATAGATGTCATACAGGATAATCCTTATAATTTATTGCGTATCGCCCCAGATATGTTATTCAATACGGCTGATACATTAGCTATGAATTTAGGGCTTGATGCTGATGACGAGCGACGATTAGAGGCTGGTGTAAACTGGATTTTAGGGAATTTAGATAATCAAGGTCATACGTGTTTACCTGTCGATGAATTGATAGGGCGTACCTACGATTTATTGCAAGTAGATGCAGATTTAATAGCTAACCATATTGACTCATTAATTTCTCAAGCTATCATGTATAGTACCTATTATGATGATATACTCTATGTATATCCACCTGAAATGTATGTATCTGAAGTAGAAGGTGTACACTATACGCGTGATTTCTTAATTGAAGCTGATCCTATATCTCTAGATATTCCAGATTTATTGAGCGATTTGAAGCAGATAATCATATTACCTTTGGCCCTGAACAGAAGGAAGCTATAGAATTATCATTTTTTGAAAAATTTTCGCTTATTACCGGTGGACCTGGCACTGGTAAAACTACGATTATTAAAGCCTTAGTTAAAGGTTTTCAATTAGGTGGATTAGGACGTATTATTCTTTGTGCCCCAACGGGACGTGCAGCAAAGCGTTTAACAGAGGCCACTGAGTTTGAAGCCACAACTATACATCGCTTGCTCATGCCTGTAGCTGGCAGTGATTCCTATGATTTTACTAAAAATGAAGATGATCCTCTTGATATAGATGTTATTATCATCGATGAAGCATCCATGCTCAATGTGCGATTGTTTTATTCTCTTATGTCGGCGATTCCTCGTGAGGCCCATGTTATTATCGTAGGCGATGTGGATCAGCTGCCTCCTATAGGTGCTGGATTCGTATTGAAAGATTTACTTGATAGTGATATGGTTCCGTATACGCGATTACAACATATTTATCGTCAAAGTTCTGGTAATAGTATCGTCGATAGTGCGTATGCTATTAACCGTGGTGAAATGCCAAATCTTGATACGACTAGTGATGAATTCACTTTCATTTCCGTTAACTCTCTTGGTGATATGATGAAAGCCATCGTTGATGTGTATAAACGGGAAAAAGAATTTGTCGATGATGAACTTGATATTCAAATCATTTCGCCTATGCGTAGAGGTAAGGCTGGCAGTACAAGTATATCTCAATATGTGCAGCAATCCGTAAATCCTCCAGATAGTTATAAAGGAGAGGTGCGTGTTAATGGAATTACATTCCGCGTTGGTGATAAGGTAATTCAAGTTCTTAACAATTATGAATTAGAAGTTTTTAATGGTGAAATCGGTGTTATTTATGCCATTACCAAATCTGATATCTGCATTCGCTTTATTCATAAAGAGGTTCGCCTATCTATTGATGAAGCGCATATGATTATGCCTGCTTATGCTATAACAGTTCATAAAAGTCAAGGCAGTGAATATGGTGTTGTTATTATACCATTTGTTCCTATGTACGGTGGTATGTTACAACGGAACTTACTCTATACTGCCGTGACAAGAGCCAAGCGAAAGGTTATCATGATCGGTACAAAGAGTTCTGTAGAGCGTGCTGTTAAAACGGTTAATGGTGAAGAACGATATACATTATTTAAAGAACGTTTACAAGGAAGATGTGATGGATAATGAATCTATTTGATTTTTATTTCCTCCTGTTTGTCCTCATTGTGGTACCCATGTACAACAACAAGGGGATTGGTGTGATGCTTGTATTGAAGAAGTTCTACATGTAAGACAAGTGCCATCTAAATTACTGTCCTCGCTAGATTCTGCTTGGATTCTAGCTGACTATCGAGGTGGTATTAAATCCATGATATATGACGTTAAATTTAACGAAAAAAAGGAGCAGTCCAAAGGGGCTGCTCCTTTTTTAGCATCGTACAACTTGAGGATGCACGATTATAGGCCTCATTATGTGATTCCTATACCATCAAGTGCAGAAAAAAAGAAAGTTAGAGGATATAATCAGGTAGATCTATTTTTTTATGATTGGGTATTCTCATTTTCAAATTCTAATCGTATTGATGGTAGAAGCAGCGATGACAGTGTAAATGGAGTTATGGAATATAATACTGAAAAAGAGGTCTGTTATAAATGGTTTGATTGTTTATATAAAATGGATACCCATAAAGAAATGTGGAGCTTATCTGGTAGTGAACGTCATAGCACAATCGATAAGGCATTTATGTGGAAGGAAACTTGCGATTCCTCGTTGTTATATGATAAGCGGATTTTATTAGTTGATGATATATTTACGACAGGAGCTACCTTAGAGTCAGCTGCACGAATACTAAGAGCATATCATCCTCAATATATTGAAGCATTGACATTAGCTAGTGGTAGTTTTTAAAAATAAAAGGCTGTAATAGATTTTTGTTCTATTACAGCCTTAATTATGTTGTTTAACCTAGTACATCGATAAATGCTTTTACAACATCTGGATCAAAGAGGGAACCAGATGCGCTAAACAATTCTTCTTTTGCTTTTAGCTTTTGTTTTTGCCCAAAAATTCAGTGGATGGATTCACAGTGGAATCATAGTAATCCGCAACAGCAATGATACGTGCCCCAAGTGGAATGTTGGCGCCACGTAAATGTTTTTGGATATCCGGAACCGTCCCATTTTTTTCATGATGGTAACGAATATATGATAGGATTTGTTGACAACATGGATAGTTTTCAATCATATTAGCACCACTAGCAGCATGTTGTTTATATTTTGACATTTCTTGCTTGTTCAAGTATGGTGCTTTTTGAATCATCGCATTAGGAATCATCAAAAGACCTACATCATGTAATAGTGCAGCATGACGGATTTGTTCAATTTCATTTAATGGCAATCCCATTTTTTTGCAGCAATACTAACTGCATAATTGGAGACTTGTACAGAGTGTGTATACAAGTGATAGCTTTTCATTTGTATCATTTGTAATAGTTGAGCACTAATGGCCTCTAAACTATCTTTCTCCAGTTCATACAGCCCGGACGGCTGCATCAATGATAACATAAACATAATAAACCCCTCTACTATACAAATATGTAAAGTCCCAACCCCAAGGACTTTACATCGTACAACTTATAGTCCGTTCTTCTTTAACAGTATTCGTATTATACAACAATTTTTATGCTTTGTGTATCGGTATAATGTTTGGTTTTTGAATAGGTATTCATATTTAGCATAATAGAAAAGTGTTGACAAAAAGGAATGCATTAAGAATGGGATGTAAAAAAATCGTGTTTTAAGAATTATAATAGAAAAAAATGAAGAATTATTTTATATTCCTATTCCTATTTTCTATACATTGAAATTAAGACTTGCATTTTTTTATTCTCACAACAGTGATATTGATAAACACATATGTTTGTATTAACTGCAAATAATAAAGATATAGACATAGATATAATTTATAATCTATAATATTAAAATACGGGTCTGTGGTTGTAAGTCGAGGCCAGTCGCAGGCAAAACGATCCACATAAGCAGTCCAAAGGGCTGTGAGCATGGTGCGGCTTAGATGTAAGTCCTGCCGGGAAACCGAGAGGAGTAGTAGTGGGGAGCTATGGGCTTATGAGCGAACCTTCCAGCAGGCGAGTGTGGGGGCAAAGACCAGGTCAGCCGTATAACGGGCACATGAGGCTTTTCTCATGTGCTTTTTTCATTTATACAGATGTATAAATGAAAATTGTAGATATTGTGTTTGTTAAGCTATATTTTTGTATACAGAGAGTGTATATTAATACATATTGTGTATAAAAATTAATAGAGAAATCATTAAAATATGGAATTTTTAAAAAATGTTATATACATTATTATTGACATAATTATTCCATGTATATATACTATATAAATAAACTTAGTTATATATGAGGGTTAAGAAGATGTTTAATAAAAAAAGTAAAAAAATTAGTTCTCGGTAGTTTGATGGTTGTTATGGCTGCATCTTTAGTTGGTGGTTGTGGATCTTCTTCTACAACAACGTCTAATAAATAAAGTTAATTGTTGGCACAAATGCTACATTTCGTACCTTTTTGAATTTAAAGATGATAAAACCCAAGATTATGCAGGTTTCGATATCGATTTGATTCGTGCAATTGGCAAACGTATTAACAAAGATGTAGAACTTAAAAACGTTGCTTTTGATGCGTTGATTCCAGCATTAAATACACATGATATTGATGTGGCTGCTTCTGGCATGACAATTACAAAAGATCGTAGTGAAAAGGTATTATTTTCATCTCCATACTATGAAAATGCATTAGCTATTGTATATAAAGATTCTAATAGCATTCATTCCTTAGACGATTTGAAGAATAAAAAAATTGCTGCTCAAATGGGGACAACTGGTTCCGATTTAGCTCATAAGATTGAAGGTACTTCTGTAAAAGAATTCGATCATAGTAATGAAGCGTTGTTAGAGTTGCAAAATGGTGGTGTTGATGCTACTGTTATTGATTTACCAGTTGCTCAATATTACAGCACAAAACATCCTGATGAACATATCCAAATCTTGCCATATCCAAATACAAAAGAGTACTTAGGTTTGGCTTTGAATAAAGATAATAAAGCTTTACAAGAAGAAATTAATAAAGCTATTGCTGATATGAAAGCAGATGGTGAATTTAATACATTATATAAAAAATGGTTTAATGTAGATGCACCTGCAGATATGCCTGTTGTGTTGGATTTTAAATAATTAGGGAGTTGTAAATGGACTGGAATGTCATAACGAGTAATTTACCATTATTATTATATGGGGCTTTAATGACCATAAAAATTACAGCTGTTGCTGTAAGCTGTGGTTTCATTATCGGTTTAATTGTTTCCTTAGCTAGAATGTCGAATTTCGTAATTGTTCGATTGATTGCTAAATGCTATGTAGATGTGATTCGTGGTACCCCTATGTTGGTACAAATCTTTTATGATTTATTTTGCATTACCTCAAATCATTGGCACTCGAATCGATCCTTATATAGCAGCCTGTGCAGCATGTAGTATCAACTCTGGTGCTTATGTATCCGAAATATTCCGTGCGGGTATTCAATCTGTAAATAAAGGGCAAATGGAAGCCGGTCGTTCACTAGGTTTGTCTTGGTGGCAAACTATGCGCTTTATTATTATTCCGCAAGCGTTTAAAGCATCAATCCCTCCTTTGGGTAATGAATTTATTGCCATGCTAAAAGATTCTTCTTTAGTTTCTGTTATTGGTTTTGAAGAATTGATGCGTCGTGGTCAATTAATTATCGCTAAAACCTATGCGGCTACTGAAATTTGGGGAACGGTTGCCATTATCTATCTATGTATGACAATACCGATTTCTCGATTGGTTGCTTACCTTGAAAGGAAATATAACGTAAAATGATAGAATTAAAAGATGTGCGAAAATCATTTGGTAAAAATGAAGTATTAAAGGGCATCAATCTACAAATTGATAAAGGTGAAGTTGTCGTAATCATCGGTCCTTCAGGATCTGGTAAAAGTACAGTTTTGCGGACGATGAATTATCTAGAGGAACCTACCAGTGGTCATGTAATTGTGGATGGCATGGATTTATCTGATAAGAATAAATTGAATGCTGTACGCACAGAAGTGGGCATGGTATTCCAAAACTTTTAATCTATTCCCACATATGACCGTATTGGATAATTTGATATTGGCTCCCGTAAATGTAAGAAAAACGGATAAGAAAGAAGCACAAGACATTGCTATGAAACTATTGGAACGTGTTGGATTAGCTGATAAAGCTCAAATGTATCCGGACTCACTATCCGGTGGTCAAAAAGCAACGTGTTGCTATTGCACGTGCATTAGCTATGAAACCGAAGGTAATGTTATTTGATGAACCTACATCGGCACTTGATCCAGAAATGGTACGCGAAGTATTGGATGTAATGAAATCTTTGGCTGATGAAGGTATGACGATGGTTATCGTTACACATGAAATGGGCTTCGCTAAAGAGGTTGCGGATAGAGTGTTATTTGTCGATGGTGGTCAAATCCTAGAAGATGGCACACCAGCACAAGTATTTGATGCACCTTCTAGTGATAGAACAAAATTGTTCTTGTCTAAAAATTTTATAGATTCTTCGGGAACAGCACTCATAATTACGTAGTTTATAATTATGAGTGTTTTTTTGTTACCCGTTATCTTATAACAAATTTTGATAAATTATATATATTTACTTTAGGAAATACTGTAATTAAGTGATTTTTCTAAATCTGTTAATTCATATAAATAGATATTAGATATAAATATTTGTGATAAATATACAGTTTATGCATTTGTACAGTACAAAAAAAATATTTATAATACTCATATATTTTAGTTATAATGAAATAAATATGAGTCTTTATACTATAGAATATATAGAGTAAAAACCAATAAATTAAAAAGGAATTAAGAATTAAATTTATTTATTTCTTAGAGTTAAATCTGCATAATAATTTAAAATGAAATACGAGTGTTCTAATTTGATATTTTATACACGCTATGTTATTATACAGATATAGAGCACGACAGTAAGACAATATATTTTTATAGGAGGATATTATCCCATGTTAGGTAAAAGTAAAATGGTTTAGTGCAGAAAAAAAGGTTATGGATTTATTGAAAGAGAAGATGGTAGCGATGTATTCGTTCATTTCTCTGCTATTCAAGACGAAGGTTTTAAATCCTTATCTGAAGGTCAAAATGTAACATTTGACATTGTTGATGGCAATCGTGGTCCACAAGCAGCAAATGTTGTAAAAAGCGTAAACATATACCAAATATTACATAAAAACTAAATTAAAAAAAATCCCAACATCTTATTTGTTGGGATTTTTTTGCACATTTAATAGTGTACAATACATATTTCTACAAAAAATATAAAAATTTTTATCAAAAAAGAGGAGTTTTATATGTAGATGTAGAAATACTAATTAAGACACCAGAAATAGAGTAATAAGAACATTCTAACAACTGGTCGTTGATTTTTAGAAAGGGTGTTGACATATGAAAGTAGCAATCAGAGGTAAAAACATTGAAGTAACAGCGGCTCTTCGTGAGTATGTAGAAAAAAGATTGAGTAAGTTGACCCGTTACTTTGATGATGAGTTAGATGCACAAGCAGTACTATCTGTAGTGCGTGATAAAGCAACAATTGAAATTACATGTTTCGTTGATAAAATTGTACTTCGTGGCGTAGAAACAAATGATGATATGTATGCAGCAATCGATTTAGTAGTAGATAAAATCGTTCGCCAAATTCATAAACATAAAACTCGTTTGGCAAACGTTTTAAACGTCAAGAAGCTTTCCATCCAGATGTAGCACCTCTTGATACACCTGTAGAAGAAGAAAAAATTGAAGTAGTAAAACGTAAACATTTTGCTGTTCGTCCTATGGATGTAGAAGAAGCTATCTTGCAAATGAACTTGATTGGACATGATTTCTTCATGTTCTTCAATGCGGAAACAGAAACAATGAATGTAGTATACCGCAGACATGATGGTTTCTATGGTTTGATTGAACCAGAATTAAAATAATATGATCGATTATTTAATCAATTATCTTTCTACGTTGATTTAATCGAGTGAAATATAGAATGGATACCAGAAATGGTATCCATTTTATATTTCTAGTTGTATATCTATAGAAAAGCCTTGAATTCTTTGACTATTCAAGGCTTTTTCGTTATAATGAATTAGATATAATAATGTAAGATATCCCGAAGAGGAGTGATTTGTTTGTTCGGCTTTTTACAAAGTCTTATAGGAAATAATAGCGCAAAAGAAGTTAAAAAAATGCGCAAAATTGTAGATCATATTAATGAACTAGAACCTAATTATGTAAAATTAAGTGATGCTAATCTCGTTGCTAAAACTGATGAGTTTAAACGTCGCTTACAAAAGGGAGAAACGTTAGACGATATTTTACCAGAAGCTTTTGCCGTATGTCGTGAAGCATCTAAACGTGTACTTGGTATGCGTCATTTTGATGTACAAATGCTAGGTGGTATTTGCTTGCATAGAGGTAATATTGCAGAAATGCGTACTGGTGAAGGTAAGACCTTAGTTGCTACCTTAGCTGTATATCTTAATGCTTTATCCGGTAAAGGTGTTCATGTTGTTACTGTCAATGATTACTTGGCTACACGTGATAGTGAGCAAATGGGTCGTTTGTATAATTTCTAGGCCTTTCTACTGGTTTAATTGTTGCAAATCTCGATTATAATCAACGTAAAGAAGCATATGCTGCAGATGTAACATATGGTACTAACAATGAATTTGGTTTCGATTATCTTCGTGATAACATGGTGTCCGATGTATCTCAAATGGTACAACGTCCATTAAACTATGCCATCGTCGATGAAGTTGACTCTATTTTGATCGATGAAGCGAGAACTCCGCTCATCATTTCTGGTCCTGGTAGTCGCTCTACTGACAACTATTATAAATTGGCGCAAGTTGTACCACATCTTGTAAAAGATGAAGACTATACAATCGATGAAAAACAAAAGACGATTGCACCGACAGATTCTGGTATTACAAAAGTTGAAAAAATGTTAGGCATCGAAAATTTATATGATGCTGATAATATTGAACTCAACCATTTACTAGGTGCCTCTTTACGCGCTTATGCTATGATGCATCGCGATACAGATTATGTAGTAAAAGATGGTGAAGTTGTTATTGTCGATGAGTTTACAGGTCGTTTGATGTTTGGCCGTCGTTATTCTGATGGTTTGCACCAAGCTATTGAAGCAAAAGAAGGTCTTAAAGTTGAACGTGAAAGCCAAACATTAGCATCTATTACGTTCCAAAACTATTTCCGTATGTATGAAAAATTGTCTGGTATGACTGGTACTGCTAAGACGGAAGAAAAGGAATTTAATGATATTTATGGCTTGGAAGTAATTCCTATTCCTCCAAATCGTCCTTTGATTCGTGTGGATTTACCTGACCTTATCTTTAAATCTAAAGCAGCAAAATATCGTGCTGTTGTACGCAATGCTGTAGAACGTCACCAAACGGGTCAACCTATTTTGATTGGTACTACATCTATCACTCAATCCGAAGAACTTTCAGATATGTTATTGCGCGCTGGTGTACCACATAAGGTATTGAACGCTAAACATCATGAACAAGAAGCGGAAATTGTTGCCAATGCTGGTCAAATGGGTATGGTTACAATCGCCACAAACATGGCTGGTCGTGGTACTGATATTACATTAGGTGAAGGTGTGCCTGAACTTGGTGGTTTAGCTATCTTAGGTACTGAACGTCATGAAAGCCGTCGTATTGATAACCAATTACGCGGTCGTGCCGGCCGTCAAGGTGATCCAGGTTCTTCACAATTCTTCCTATCTTTGGAAGACGACTTGATGCGTATCTTTGGTGCTGATAATATTTCTGGCATCATGGATAAACTAGGAATGGAAGAAGATGAACCAATTGAACATTCCTTAATCACAAATCTATCGAACGTGCTCAAAAGAAAGTTGAAGATCATAACTACAATATTCGTAAATATATCTTGGAATATGACGATGTTATGAATCAACAACGTGAAGTGTTATATGAGCAACGCCGTCGTATATTAGGAAATGAATCTTTAAGAGATACCATTAATGAAATGATTGACAAGCTTGTAACTGAAGCTGTTGATACATATGCTGATGAAAAATTGTATCCTGAAGAGTGGGATTACGAAGGTTTACATAAACACTTGAGTCAATACTTCTTGACTTCTGAACTTATGTCTACAGAAGAAATGGAAGAATATACACGTCAAGAATTGGATGAACGTTTACACGAAATCGCACATAGCGAATATCAAGATCGTGTTGATCTTTTAGGTGAAGCGATGTTTGGCCAACTTGAAAAAGCGATTATGCTACGTGTTGTCGATAGTAAATGGATGGAACATTTGGATAATATGGATATGCTTCGTGAAGGTATTGGCCTTCGTGCATATGGCCAAAAAAATCCTTTGGTTGAATATAAATTTGAGGCCTATGATATGTTCCAGCACATGATTGAATCTATTCAAGATGAAACAATCATGGCATTGTACAAAATTCGTGCACAATTGATTCAAGAAATTGAAGAACCAGTTGATCACTTAGAAGGTGCACAACCCCATCATGAAGATGTGTTGGAGCCACAAAACATAGATTAACATTTGTGAATGGCACGTTGCTCAATGGGAAAACACCTTCTGGGCAACGGCCATTTTTTTCATTTTAAAAAAATACAGTAAATCGTTACTATGTACATGTAGTAATTCTATAAAGGTGGTGAACATAAATTGTTAGAGGATTTAAAACCAATCATCTCTGGTTTAGAAGAGCGAATTTATGGAATGAGGGATTCACTTTAACATAGCTCAGAAAGAAGAACGAATCTTCACACTTGATGTACAGATGAGTGATCCTACATTTTGGGATAATCCTGATAAGGCTCGTGAGATTTCTCAAGAGGCAACACAATTAAAAAACTCTGTAGAGGGGTATAAGCAGTTAGTGTCTGATATCGAAGATGCTAGTGTCATGTTGGATATGGCAATTGAAGAAGAAGATACCTCTATGGAGGGGGAAATCAAACAATTCGTAAATGGCATTCAAGAGGCTGTTGAAAAACAAGAGGTATTGCTTTTGCTCGGCGGAGAATATGATCAGAATAATGCTATTCTTACATTCCATGCTGGTGCAGGTGGTACAGAAGCACAAGATTGGTGTTCTATGCTGATTCGAATGTATTTGCGTTGGGCAGAAAAGACTGGGTTTTCCGTGGAACTTATGGATGAACAACCTGGCGATGAAGCGGGAATCAAAAAGTGCAACATTTCTTATTAAAGGCGAAAATGCCTTTGGCTATTTAAAATCTGAAAAAGGTGTTCACCGTCTCGTTCGTATATCGCCATTTGATGCTGCAGCACGTCGTCATACTTCATTTGCAGCTGTTGACGTAATGCCAGAAATTGATGATACTGTGGAAATCAATATCGATATGAAAGATGTCCAAGTTGATACATATCGTGCAAGTGGTGCCGGTGGGCAGCATATTAATAAAACGGATTCTGCTGTTCGTATGACGCATAAACCAACAGGCATTGTAGTTCAATGTCAATCTCAACGTTCCCAAATGCAAAATAGAGAACAAGCTCTTCGTTTATTACGTGCGAAATTATTTGAATTAGAACTTGAAAAAGCAGGCTGAATTAAAAGAACAAATTGGTGGGACATACCAAGCTATTGAATGGGGAAGCCAAATTAGATCCTATGTATTCCATCCTTATAACATGGTAAAGGATCATCGTACATCGGTTGAAACTGGTAATGTACAGGCTGTTATGGATGGCAATATCGATCAATTCATAGAAGGCTATTTAAAGAAAGAAGCTAATTTAACAGTATAGGTGCTATAATGAAAAAATTTTTAATATTCATCGTCTTGCTTATCATTGTATGTGTGGTGGGTGCTCAATTTGTAGTTCCAAAATATATGGAATCTATTGTAGAAGATGAGTTAAATCAATCACTTAAACCTTCCAGCCAAACTGTTGTTATTGAATCTACACCCGCCTTTAAACTGGTTTACGGACAAGCAGATCACGCGGCAGGAACATTGGAAAATGTTCAATTAGGAAAGTTGAATTTTTCTAGTCTTCATTATGAGGCAAATAATATTGTTATTAATCCTATTTCTCTCATTGCATCTCATGAGGTTGAGGTCCTAAGTCTTGGTCCATCCTATGTAGAAGGTATTGTGTTAGAGGATGATTTAAAGAAATTCCTGATTCAGAATACAGAAGGTCTACAGGGTGCTAATGTAGTAATTAATAATGACCGTATAGCATTAACTGGGACTGTTAACATTATGGGGTCTTTGAAAGGAACAGCTAGTTTGGAAGGCGCCTTGCAGTTGAAAGATAATGTTTTATCATTTGCTCCTAGTCGATTTACAGTTAGTGGATTGACTATTGCAGGTATTACATCACAACAATTGCATCCTATTGCTATCTATGATTTTAATAATTTCCCAGTTCCGGTTAAAGCTGAGTCTGTTAACGTTGAAAATGGAGAAATTCATATTAAGATTAAACCTGTACTCAATTAGAAAGGAAATATCGTGCATACTGTTAAGAAAACTAAGCACTCATTAGTTCTTATACTATGTATCATAGTAGGACTTATTTCAGCACTCTATTTAGTAATGGAGCGCAATACAATTGAAAAGGCACAAAATCATATTGAGAATATAGTAGATTATGATGCTGTACTTCGAGCTAATGCCTTTGAAAAACGTAGTCAAAAAGATGCTTTTGATGCACTGAAAGAGGCGGGAATAACGGCATTTGCCATTTATGATAGAACATTAGAAAAGGCAAATGACGCTGGTGAAATTAAATTACTTTCATCACAAGATATGTCCGATGTTCGTATCAATGGTGGTTCTATTAAACCAGGCGCTACTTATGTTGCACTTATTCCTGGTAAAGAAGGCTATTATAAAGAAATTCGTGAAGATTTATATCATCGTATTAGTAAAGAAAAGGTTAAAGAACTTAATACTAGTATAGGACCCGTTTTAGAATTACAAGGTGCTACTTCAGATAGCTATGCGAAGATGAACTTAGGTATTTCTAAGATTCAAGCCATGGAAGTGGCCAATCGCGGATTCAATGTAATTGTTCGACCTACTAATTATCGCAATGTTACATCTGATGATATTAAATATGTATTTAATCGTCTAGATGGGGTACCTCATGTAACAGGCATTATATTTGCTGGTAAAGAGGCATTAGGTGCACCAGATTATATTGATGAAACCTTAGAGGCTATGAATAATCTTCATATTCCATTGGTTGGTATTGAAGCTGTTAATCAGTTGCAATATGAGCCTCAGTTAGGATTCTTAGATATGGCGGCTAAGAAGAATTACAGTGTAGGTCGTGTTTACACAATTTCTAAAGATGAGTTAAAGAAGATTACTCCGGAAGAAGCGGCTCAACGATTCTATATTAGCGATATTGAGCGCAACATTCGATTCAATTTATTCCCTATGTATGAAGTAGGGCAAAATAATGAAACTGTGTTACAAACAACGATTAACTATGTACATAGTGCAACAGATAAATTGAGTGCTAAGGGCTATGAATTTGGGCCAGCAGACATTTATCCTGCCTATACACCTAATCCTTTATTAGTTGTTCTAACAATGATTGGTAGTATTGCCTTATTTGTGTATGTGGGACAAATGTTTATAGCTATGTCACAACACAAACAATTAGTTCTATTTTTTGCACTGTCACTACTATCCATTGTTGGATTTATTGTAACTAGCGGTACATTATTAGTTCAAATTTGGGCTTTATCTGCAGCTATTATGGCACCTGTTGGAGCCTTGGTGATTCTTATGGAAGAATGGCGCAGATCAGATGGTACACGTCCTATAGGTGCGTGGAAATCTACGCTACTCGCATTACTCTATCTCGTAATAGCAACATTATTTGCTGCTATTGGTGGCATGTATATTGCGGCATTATTAGGTAATACAAAATTCTTTATGGAATTTGAAATCTTTAGAGGTGTAAAACTTACCTTCGTATTACCAATCATCCTTGTTATGATTGCATATCTACAACGCTTTCCATTATGGAAAGGTCGCATGATCAACTCTGGTACAGAAGCTAAGCAATTCATTAAAGAATTTCTAACTACAGATGTAAAAATGTATGTGTTCTTTGTGTTTGCTGCTATAGGTGCTGCGGCTTGGGTATTTGTAGGCCGTAGTGGTCATACGGCAGGTGTGCCTGTTCCAACATTTGAACTCGTATTGCGTAGATTCCTAGAGAATACACTATATGCTAGACCACGAGAAAAGGAATTTATGATTGGTCATCCATTGTTGATGCTCGCAACATTTGCATTCCTACGTAAATGGCCTATGGTTATTCACTTTGTATTAACTATAGCTGGCGTTATCGGCGTAGCGTCTATGGTTGAAACTTTCTGTCATATTAGAACACCAGTCTTCATGTCTATTATGCGTGGGTATGATGGCTTGTTGCTCGGTTGTGCTATAGGTATTGTTCTTATTCTTGCAGTTCGTTTCCTTATTTACATCTCGCAATGGGCTATGCATCGGGAGGACAGTCATGAGTAATATCGTTATTTCCGGTTACTATGGCTTTGGTAATGCTGGTGATGAAGCTATGCTTTGCGCCATTATCGACGCTATTCGTGATGTAGAAGACGATGCACATATTACGGTTATCTCCGGCAATCCTCAAGAGACTAGTAGAAAACATAATATTAAGGCTGTTGGAACATTTGCTGCCTTTGGTATTTTGAATGCCATACGTAATGCTGATTTAGTGATTAGCGGTGGAGGTAGTTTATTACAGGATGCTACAAGTATTCGGAATACCTATTATTATCTAAGTATTATGGGGCTTGCAAAATTACTCGGAAAACCTGTTATGCTGTACTCTCAAGGTATTGGTCCTTTATATCGTAAATCTACAAAACGAGCTGTTAAATTTATGTTGAAATATGTAGATGGAATTACAGTTCGTGATTCCATTTCGAAAGATGAGTTGAATGCTCTAGGAATTTACGATGTTGAGGTTACAGCGGATGCTGTATTAGCTATGCATAAGGCCAATCCTAGTATCGGTGCTAATATTTTAACCAAATATAATTGTGCTCCTATTGAAAGTGGTAGGAAACGCATCGGCATTGCTGTGCGTAGTTGGAAGGATGATACAGCGTATAGACAGAGTTTAGCAGATGTATTGAGCCGGTTAAGTTTAGAGCAAGATGCTGAAATAGTATTCATACCTATGTCTCATCCTGATGATACGAAGGAAGCAAAGATTATAGCTTCATTAATGAAGGTAAAACCAATCGTATTAGAAGGACCTTTTACCACAGAAGAGCAACTATCCTTATCTGGCAATGTAGATCTAATGATTGGCATACGCCTACATGCACTTGTATTTAGTTCCTTAATGGGAAAACCAGTTATTGGTATTTCCTATGACCCTAAAATTACAAGTTTTTTACATATGATTGAACAAGAACCAATTGGTACTATGACAGAATTAGATTCTAATATTCTATATGATCGATGTGTAGAACTTTTACAATCTACAGAATCCTATCAACATTCATTCAATCGCATTCAAACATTGCGTAAGGTATCGAAACGCAATGCAGAATTTGCTATTTCACTTTTAGAAGAGTATTAAATATAAATTGGAGATTATCCAGAAAGTGAGGTCTTTATGGCTACATTGAGTCAAGATCAAAAACAATTAGTACAAGAGAAAGCAAAAGCGATTCGCGTAAGCATCGTACAGTCTGTTACAGCAGCTAAATCTGGACATCCAGGTGGCTCTTTATCCATTGCTGATGTAATGTCTCTGTTATATTTGTAGAAATGAATGTAGACCCAAGTAATCCTAAAAAGCAAGATCGTGACCGTTTTGTGTTATCAAAAGGTCATGCAGCGCCAGCATTGTATGCGACACTTGCTGAAAAGGGATATTTTCCTAAATCCGAATTAATCAATTTGCGTAAAATTAATCATTTACTTCAAGGTCATCCTGACATGAAGCATACACCTGGTGTAGATATGTCTACAGGTTCTTTGGGCCAAGGGATTTCTGCAGCTTGTGGTATGGCTTTAGCAGGTAAAATCGATAATGCTGATTATCGTGTATATTCTATTCTCGGTGATGGAGAACTTGAAGAAGGTCAAGTATGGGAAGCTGCTATGTTTGCAGGCCACTATAAATTAAATAATTTGACTGCCTTTGTAGATTATAATGGCCTACAAATTGATGGTGATATTGAAAAAGTTATGTCCCCATTGCCAATTCCAGATAAATTTAAAGCTTTCAAATGGAATGTTATAGAAGTAAATGGTCACGATATTGACGAATTATATCAAGCCATTGAAGAGGCGAAAGCTTTCACAGATGGTCCTACATGTATCGTAATGCATACTGTAAAAGGTAAAGGTGTTGCAGAAATGGAAGGTCAAGCTGGTTGGCATGGTAAGGCACCTAGTGAAGAACAAGGTGTGGCATTCGTAAATGAAATCATGGGGGTACAATAATGGGTAAAGCAACACGTGAAGCGTACGGTAATGCGCTAGCAAAAATTGGTAAAGAAAATTCTAATATTATTGTTCTTGATGCTGATTTATCAAAATCTACTAAGACTGATACATTTAAGAAGGAGTGTCCAGAACGTTTCTTTAATGTAGGTATTGCTGAACAAAATCTAATCTCTGTAGGTGCCGGTTTAGCTGCAGCAGGTAAGATTCCATTTGTATCTTCCTTTGCTATGTTTGCAACTGGTCGTGCATTTGAACAAATCCGTAATGCTGTATGCTATCCAAAACTTAATGTGAAAGTATGTGCTACACATGCAGGTATTACTGTAGGTGAAGATGGTGCAACTCATCAAAGTTTAGAAGATATCGCATGTATGCGTGTTTTACCAAACATGACTGTTATTGTGCCAGCAGATGAAAAAGAAACAGAATCTGTCATTCAATGGGCTGCTGATTATAATGGTCCAGTTTATGTACGTCTCGGTCGTGCTGGTGTTGATGATGTAACAGCAGAAGGATATACTTTCACACCTGGTAAATCCAATCAATTAAAAGATGGTTCTGATGTGACAATTATCGCTTGTGGTGCTTTAGTAGGCCCTGCAGTTGAAGCAGCTAAACAACTAGAAGGTGAACAAATTTCTGCTCGCGTTATTAATATGGCATCCATTAAACCTATCGATGCTAATGCCATCATTAAAGCCGCTGAAGAAACAGGTGCTATTGTGACTGCTGAAGAACATAATATTTTAGGCGGTTTAGGTTCTGCTGTATCTGAAGTTGTTGTGGCACATAAACCTGTTCCTATGGAATTCGTTGGTGTTCAAGATACATTTGGGGAGAGTGGTACACCAAAAGAATTGATGGCGAAATATGGGTTAACAGCTGAAGATATTGTAAAAGCAGTTAAAAAAGTGGTGACACGTAAATAAAAGGGGAACCAATGATAGAATTTAAGAATGTTAGTAAAGTATATGAAAACGGATCTACTGCACTTGATAATGTGTGCATTACCATTAATGATGGTGAGTTTGTATTGATTTGTGGTCATAGTGGGGCTGGTAAATCTACGTTGTTTAAATTATTAACTCATGAAGTTACACCAGATTCTGGATTTGTTATAGTCGATGAATTTGATGTTACAAAATTGAAACGTAGTAAAATACCAAAATTGCGACGTAAATTAGGCGTAGTATTTCAAGATTTCCGATTATTACCTAACAAAAGTGTAGCTGAAAATATCGCTTTTGCTTTAGAGGTTATCGAGGAGAAACCTAAGGTAATAAAGAGAAGGTAGCTCACGTTCTTGAATTAGTTGGCTTATCTGATAAGGCGAATGATTTACCAGAGGATTTATCTGGTGGTGAACAGCAACGTGTAGCGATTGCACGGGCTATCGTCAATCGTCCATCTGTATTAATTGCAGATGAACCAACTGGCAATCTTGATCCGAATACGAGTAAAGACATTGTAGATTTGTTCAAGCATATCAATAATTTTGGCACTACTGTAATTATGGTTACCCATAATATGGATATTGTTACCTATTTAAATAAGCGAGTTATCGAATTAAAAGATGGTCGTGTTCTTAGTGATAATATGAGGGGTGCAGAATTTAATGAAGCCTAGAACAATGAAATATTTCTTTAAGGAAGCTTTAAAGTCCATGAAACGCAATGGACTTATGACATTAGCGTCTATTTCCACTGTAGCATTATCTTTATTTATGCTTGGTGTATTTCTCTGTGGCGTTATCAATCTTAATAACATGGCATCGAGCTTAGAGAATCAAGTGCAGTTAAGTGTGTATTTGAAAGATGGTCTTACTACAGAGCAAATTATGGCTGTTGGTAAGCAAGTGAAAGCAATTCCAAATCTAAAACACTTAGAATTTGTTAATAAAGAACAAGCTATGAAAGAATTTAAGGAGCGCTTAGGGGATCAACAACAATTGGTGAACGCCTTAGGTGGTGTAAATCCATTGCCAAACTCTTATGTTCTTACCTTTGAAAATCCTGAAGATGTTAAATCTACAGCTAAATTAGTAACTACATTCCAAGGCGTAGAAAGTACACATTATGGTCAAGACATCATTGAGGAATTGTTCCGAATTACACAAATTATCCGTATTGGTGGTATCGTACTCATCGGTTTCTTAGCAGCAGCTACATTGTTTATTATTTCTAACACTATTCGTTTAACTGTATTTGCTCGTCGCAAAGAGATTGCGATTATGAAATATGTAGGTGCTACTAATGGCTTTATTCGTTGGCCATTTGTTATCGAAGGCATGTTGTTAGGCTTTATTGGGTCCATTATTGCCGTATTATGCGTGGGTGAGTTCTATCATTTTATTACCATAGAAGTATCCGATTCACTTGCATTCTTCCCATTAGTTCCTATGTTCCCATTCTTTTATCAATTAGTAGCATGCTTAATTGGCGGTGGGATTATCGTAGGCATTATTGGCAGTACCATTTCATTGAAACAATATATGAAAGTATAGTAGAGGGATTATGAGACAGTATACATTTAAAACTCGTCTCGTAGCAGCCCTTCTTTCGGGAGTGGTATTATGCGGGACACCAGCCTATATTATGGCTGAAGATGAAGATTTAACAAATCAATTAGATTCGATTCAACAACAAGTTAACCAGCAAAATGCTGCAAAAGCAGATGCGGAAACTGTGATTGGAAGCGTTTCTGAACAGTTGCGACAAATTGAAGAACAACTTCGTCAAGCGACTGCTGAGTTAGGTACGATTAAAGAGCAGCGTGTAGCTGTAGAAAATGATATTACACTTAATGAACGTCAATTGGCGGAAGCTCAAAAACGATTAGAAGGTCGAGAATCCGTATTTTATAAACGAGTTCGTGATATTTATATCAATGGACGACTTAGTTATCTTGATGTAGTTATTGGGTCTAAAGATTTTAGTGATTTCGCTAATCGATTAGAGGTTTTAAAACGAATTATCGATTCTGATATCACCTTGATTAACGAAATTAAAAAAGAGCGTGCTGACATTGAAGCTCATAAACAAAAACTCGAAGCAGATCGTGCTAAGTTGGTTGAATTAGAAAAAGCTGCACTTGCTAAACAGGCTGAAATTGAACAGAAAAAAGCAGAACGCAATGTAGTTCTTCAAAAAGCACAAAATGATAGAGCAACTGCAATGCAAGCAATTGAAGAACTTAATGCTTCCTCAGCGCAAGTAAGTGCTATGTTGAAAGAACGACAAGCTGCACGTGCCGCAGCTGCTGCAGCGGCTGCGGCCGCGGCTCAATCCTCTGGTGGGCAAGGTGCATCAGATAATTGGGTACAAGGTACAGGACAACTTGGCTGGCCTGTTAGTGGTGAAATCACTTCTCCTTATGGCTATCGTGTTCATCCAATTTGGGGAACTACAATTTATCACTCCGGTATTGATATTGGCGTTGATGAAGGTACACCTGTTCATGCTGCTGATGGTGGCGTCGTAGTTTGGTCTGGATGGATGGGCGGCTATGGTTATGCTGTTGTTATCGATCATGGTAATGGACTTTCTACACTATATGGTCATAACTCTGAGCTCGCTGTAGATGAAGGTCAATCCGTTGCGAAGGGCCAAGTTATTTCTTATGCCGGCAGTACTGGCAATAGTACAGGACCTCATGTTCACTTTGAAGTTCGTGTAAACGGGGATCCAGTAGATCCTATGGGTTATTTATAGAATGAATAATAATTTTAAAAGAATTGGTTTAGCCTTAATTAAATATATATTTGCGTCCATCATTATGTTGTGGCTCGTATTTTGGTATATTTCTGGATCAGCTATGGGTTTACCACGATTTGTCGTAACCTATTACATAACGACTCAGAAATTTATGACACCTGTAAGTAAAGCCACATTGTTTGATGGTATGTTGAAAGGTTTAGTGGCTTCTTTAGGAGAACCTCATAGTGTCTATTTAGACAAGGATGACTTTGAATCTATGAAAGAACATACCTCTGGCACCTATGCAGGTGTGGGCATGGTTCTTGGACATGGTTCAAAAGGGTTAGAAGCAGTATCCGTGATTGATGATATGCCGGCTTATAAAGCTGGCATCAAAAAGCGGTGATCACATCGTATCCATCGATGGTGTAGATACTAATTCTATGACGATTGAAGATGCAGCTTCAAAAAAATACGTGGTGAAGCTGGTAGCGATGTAACGATTGTGGTTGAACGGGATAATCAATTATTAACGTTTAACGTTACAAGAGAAGAAATCGTATTACCTACAGTAAAAAAAGTAAGATGTTATCAGACCACATTGGATATATTCGCATCAGTCAATTCGCTGAGCATACAGCGGGTGATTTTTAAAACACAATATGAGCAGCTTCTATCCGAAGGAATGACTTCATTAGTTCTAGACTTACGCGATAATCCTGGTGGATTACTTAATAGTGCGCAAGATATTGCTAGCATTATTATGCCAGAAGGTACATTAGTATCTTTCACAACACGAGATGGAAAAAAACCAAAAAAATTATGTATCTGATGGAAAAAAATCCTGCATTACCTATGGTAGTTCTCATTAATAAAGGTTCTGCTAGTGCATCTGAAATCATTGCTGGCGCTATTCAAGATAGAAAATTAGGTACCATTGTTGGCACTAATAGTTATGGTAAAGGCACTGTTCAAAGTGTATATCCAAATCTAGAGGATGAAGGTATTAAAGTGACTATAGCTAAATACCATACTCCTAATGATCGTGTTATTGATGGAACTGGTATTCAACCAGATGTAGTTCTAGAATTACCAAAGGGAACTACCCCATCTAGTGATATGTCAGATATTCAAATTCAAAAAGGCAATAGAACTATTAAAAATAGTTTTTGCAGAAAAGGATGTAATTATGTTTATAGATCGCGCTCGTGTATTTGTAAAAGCGGGTGATGGCGGAGACGGTATGTCTAGTTTCCGTCGAGAGAAATATGTTCCTAATGGCGGACCAAGCGGTGGCGATGGTGGCCAAGGGGCAGATGTTATTTTTAAAAAGCAGATAAAAAAATATTAATACTCTTGTAGATTTTCGTTATAAACGCCAATTTAAAGCGCCAAAGGGTGGTAATGGTGAAAGCGCCAATAAACATGGTCGCGGTGCAGAAGATTTAATTATTCCTGTTCCATTAGGCACCGTTGTTAAGGACGAAGAATCAGGTAAGGTGTTCTGTGACTTAGTTCACGATGGTGATACCTTTATCATCGCTAAAGGCGGTCGCGGTGGACGCGGTAATGCGAGATTTTTTTATCTAGCTCTAATCGTGCACCTACCTTTGCTGAAAAAGGGGAACCAGGGGAAGAACGCTGGTTACAACTAGAGCTAAAGGTATTGGCTGATGTTGGCTTGCTTGGCTATCCAAGCGTTGGTAAATCAAGTATTCTACGCAAAGTATCTAAAGCACAACCAGAAGTGGCGGCTTATCATTTTACAACATTAACTCCTGTATTGGGTGTTGTAACGCTCCCTGGTGATCGTAGCTTTGTATTGGCTGATATTCCTGGTCTTATTGAAGGGGCTAGTGAAGGTGTAGGCCTTGGTCATAATTTCTTGCGCCATGTAGAACGCACGAATATTCTGATTCACGTTCTAGATGTATCTGGCATGGAAGGTCGTGACCCTAAAGTAGATTTTGATGCTATTAATGATGAGTTGCGTAAATACTCAGAGAAATTAGCTAATAAGAAACAAATCGTGGCACTTAATAAAATAGATCTTGTCTTTGATGATGAAACAATTCCAAATACAAAATCTTATTTTGAAGACAAGGGTTATGAAGTATTCTTAATCAATGCATTGAGTGGTGAAGGTTTACCTGAGCTAATGGAACGAGCGTATTATTATGTAGAAAATTATGAGCCAGAGGTTGAAGCCACTGATGATACCGTTATGTATGAAGCAAAACCAGATACGGAGTTTGTTATTACACGTGGTGATGATGCTGCTTTCTATATTACGGGTAAACGTATCGAACGACTTGTGGCAATGACCAATCTTGACGATGATCAATCCTTACGTCGATTCCAACGTATTTGGCGTTTTATGGAATTGGATAATAAATTACGTGAAAAAGGATGTCAAGAAGGCGATGAAGTTGTTATTGGTGAACAACGATTCACATTCAGAGACTAGGAGTTATAATGACAGGAAAACAGAAACGGTATTTACGCTCATTAGCTGCAACTATGCCAGCTGTTGTGCAAATTGGTAAAAATGGTCTTGAGGATAGCGTGATTGATAGTGCACGAGCAGCACTGATGGCACGTGAATTAATCAAGGTTAAATTGCTTAATAATAGTCCAGAAGATAAAGCGATATTCCAAGAATTAGCAGATATGCTTGGTGCTGAGTTAGTACAAGTTATTGGATTCAATGGTGTTCTTTATAAAGCTAAAAAAGAACCAAAAATTATATTACCGAAATAATAGTTATAACCTTTTTCCCTTATAGGAGATGATTGTATGAGAGATGCCATTAAGAATGCTAAACGCATTGTTGTAAAAGTGGGGAGCAGTACATTATGTTACCCAAATGGTCATTTAAATTTAGAACGGATAGAACATTTAGTCCGTCAATTATCAGATCTTGCCAACCAAGGGAAAGAGGTTATTCTTGTTTCCTCGGGGGCTACGGGTGCAGGCCTTGCGCCGTTAGGCTTTAAAGAAAAACCAAGAGATCTTGTGTTACGTCAAGCATCAGCAGCGGTAGGACAAGGTGTACTCATTCATATGTATGAACGCATGTTTCGAGAGTACGGTAGAACGGTTGCTCAAATATTATTGACGAAGGAGGATAGCACTTCTCGTCATAGCTATTTGAACCTACGAAATACATTACATGCGTTATTACAATTACATGTCATTCCAATCATTAATGAAAATGATGTAGTAGCTATTGAAGAATACAAAATAGGCGATAATGATACATTATCGGCTACTGTAGCAGGGATTGTAGAAGCCGATGTGCTTATTATTTTATCTGATATTGATGGTTTATATACGGCTAATCCAGCTACGGATTCTACAGCTACTTTAATCCACGAAGTTTCTGTAATTACAGATGAAACTTATGAGATCGCTGGTGGTGCAGGTTCAAGTATGGGTACTGGTGGTATGTATACAAAAATTAAGGCTGCCCATATGGCGACTAATTCAGGTATACATATGATTATTGCCAGTGGTGAATCGGATAAATCTTTACGTAAAGTATGTAAAGGTGAGAATATAGGTACATTATTTGTCGCTAATGATCAAGGTGTTTCTCAAAAAGCATCATTGGGTAGCTTATGGGAAACGCTTAAGTGGAAGCATTACTATAGATGAAGGATGTACGAAAGCCGTATTAAATCACGGAGCTAGTATTTTTACCAGCTGGTATTATTGAAGTGGATGGGATCTTTTGAACCTGGTGATACAGTATCAATTATTGCTAAAGGGAAAAGAAATCGCTAGAGGATTAGTGAATTATAGTTCTACAGATTTACTTAAGATTAGAGGTCACAATACGCAAGATATAGCTCGTGTATTAGAAATTGATACAACATATGATGAGGTTGTTCACAGAAATAATCTAGTAATTATTCATTGATGAGGTACAGTATGAATTCATATGAAAGTATATTTAAAGAAATGGGTGAATCTGCACGAGCAGCATCTATTGTTTTACAGCAATTACCAGAGAAACGCATCAATGAGGTAGTATGTGCTATAGCCGATGCGTTAGTTCAACATAGTGAACAAATTTTAACAGCCAATCACATGGATATGGATTCGGCTCGAGGCGTGGTACCTGATACGATGTTGGATAGATTACTACTATCTAAAGAGCGCATTAATCAAATGGCAGAAGGTGTTCGTCAAGTTAGTCTATTACCATCACCGGTAGGAACCATACTTGAAACTATTAATAGGCCTAACGGACTTCACATTGAAAAGCGTGCCGTACCATTTGGTGTTATAGGTATCATTTTTGAAGCGCGTCCAAATGTCACTGTTGATGCTGGCGCCTTATGCTTTAAAACCGCTAATGCCACTATTCTACGCGGTGGTAAGGAAGCATACCGTACAAATCGCGTCATCGTATCCATTATGCAAGATGTATTAGAAGCCAATGATTTACCAAGAGCAGCTATCCAGTTAGTAGAAGTATTAGATCGTGAAGCTGTAAGTGTATTGCTACAACAACGCCGTTATATAGATGTAGTGATTCCACGTGGCGGTGCAGGATTAATACAACGGGTTGTACGTGATAGTATGATACCCGTTATAGAGACGGGAAGCGGTGTCTGTCATACCTATGTTGATGCTGAAGCTAACATTGACATGGCTGTTGATATTGCTGTGAATGCAAAGGTACAACGTCCATCTGTATGTAATTCTATGGAGACTCTATTGGTTCATAAATCTATTGCTCACGAATTTCTGTTGGCATTAGACTCTAAATTAGAGACCCATCATGTAACGATTCACGGTACACCAGATGTATTACAGATTGTTAAGGGGATTGCTGTTGATGAGCACTCATTTAGTACAGAATATAATGATTTTGATTTAAATATAGCTATTGTATCATCTGTGGATGAGGCTATTTCACATATTAATCAATATACGACACATCATTCTGAAGCAATTGTAACAGATAATATGAAAACCGCTCAGCATTTTATGAATCTTATCGATTGTTCTACTGTATATCATAACGCGTCTACACGTTTCACAGATGGTTTTGAATTTGGATTTGGTGCTGAAATTGGCATTAGTACACAAAAACTCCATGCTCGTGGACCAATGGGATTACAAGCATTAACATCCTATAAATATTTTGTATTTGGTACAGGACAAATTCGTTCGTGATGCGTTTATATTATTTGATACGAGCCTATTATCGTTATATTCAGACCCCAAAAGGTCGTTATGAGTGGGTATCGTATGTAAAAGCATTAGCATTATTTATCTTGATTTGTATTATAGTCATAAAGGGTGTGACTTATATATGGTAGAGAAACGGCGGATTGGTATTATAGGCGGAACTTTTTAATCCCTATCCACTTAGGACATCTAATGATTGCAGAGGTAGCAAGGGAAAGCTTTCATTTAGAAAAAGGTTATATTTGTTCCTGCCAGAATACCTCCTCATAAACATAATGATGTTATTGATGCTAAGCATCGTTATGCCATGACGGCTGCGGCGGTAGCAGATAACCCGTATTTTTGAAATATCCGATGTGGAAATGCGTCGTGAAGGGCCTTCCTATACAATTGATACTATTCATCATTTCAAAAAAATATATGGAGATTCTGTTTCTTTTTACTTTATTGCTGGTACAGATACAATACGAGACTTACCTAATTGGAAATTTATTGATGAATTATTAGAGCATTGTCATTTTATTGGTGCTATGAGGCCTGATGGATCTCAGGTTGTTGATACAACATTAGAGTTATTAGGTCCCAAAGCTAAGAATAGAATCCATTTAATGAATGTACCAGAAATGAAATTATCTGCTACTTATTTACGAGACCGACTGCGTCATGGCTTGACGGTCAGATATATGTTACCTAAAATGTGTAGTTCAATATATTGAAAAATATGATATTTATCGGAAGGAATAATTAAAGGTGGATATACATCAAATTGAAACCGACTTGTCTAATAAATTAAGTAAAAAGCGTTTTATACACACCTTAGGTGTTGTAGAGTCAGCGATTTATTTAGCTAAAAAATATGGGGCTAATGTAGAAGACGCTCGGTTAGCAGCGATGTTACATGACTGTGCTAAAGAATTACCATTATTGGAAATGCAAGATTTAGTTGCAGATTTGGCCTGTGATGTTGATATGTTACATAGCGGTGCTTTATTACATGGTTTAGCAGGTATGGTGTTAGCGAATACTCATTATGGTATTACTAATCGAGAAGTATTAGAAGCAATACGTGTTCATACAACTGGAAAAGTGGGCATGTCAAAATTGGATAAAGTTATATTTTTAGCTGATTATATTGAGCCTAATCGTAATTTTCCTGGCGTAAACGATATTCGTGCAGCTGCAGAACAGTCTCTTGATGCCGGAGTATTGTGTGGATTTGATATGACCATTCGACATTTAATAGATAGTAATGATACTATTTATCCTCTTACTATTATTAGCCGTAATGATCTTATACAGCATATGAAAAAAGGAGGTGCCTAGAATGGATGAACGTGAAAAAGCGCGAGCTCGTCGCCGTAGAAGACGTCGAGAACGTCAGATGAAAAAAAATAAGCTCCAATGGGGCCGTCTAATCATCGCATTCGTGTTAGCACTTACTGTTATTTGTGGCATCGGTTGGGGTATGTATAGTGGAATCAGTTATGTATATCATCGAGTAACACAAACTGATACTGCAAGTGAGATTGAAGAATCCAGTGAACCTAAGCATACTGATACGGTTAATGTAGAACAGAAAGCATTGGACAAGCCTGTATATGTATTAATTGTAGGGCGAGATAAAAATAATCCGAGTCAAGCTGACTCATTATTCCTCATGTCTATTAATATGAATACTAATACGATGGATATAATTGGTATTCCTAGCAATAGTAAAATTGAAAGTAGAGACCAAAAAAATCTGCATCTATGTTAAATCAAATGTATGCAGAAGGTAACATTGAACTAACGAAAGCCGTTGTAGAGGATATATTCCATATCAGCATACCTTACTATGTTGTCGTTGATGAGGCAGCTTTTCAAAAAAACAAGTGATGTTTTAGGTAGTCAACAGTTTTACGTAGAAAAAGAATATGGAACATGTTGATGCTGAAACTGGTAGTAAAGATATAGATTTACGAAGAGGCTATCAAAATTTAGATAGTGATAATGCATTAGCATATTTACGCTACACAGACGAAAAATAATGATAATTTTTGGACGTGTTCAACGACAAGAACGGTTCTTGAAATTATGGGTTGATCGGGAACAAGATACTTGGTTTATTACAAAAAGCTTGGCATATATGGCGTTTATGGAGTCATTATGAAAGTAATATATCTACATGGGATGCTATTAAATTAATGCGTTCTATCGGTCAAATGGATAAAGACCATATTCATTTTTTTATATTTTGCCTGGTGAAAAAGAAAAAAATTAATGACGTCGTGTATTGGCATGTAAATCCAACTGAAGCTCAGCGCTTAGTGGGAATTACAATGGGGACATTGGCACCAGAAGATTTAAGTCAATTTGTTTCTACACCTGAAACTAAAAAAGCACCTGTTGCGGTAGAATCAGAACAAAGCACACGTGTAAAACCATCAGAACCAGGTTCAGAACCAGAGAAGAAAGAATAATAGGAGATACAATGAAACAAAAAAAGAAGAAATTAAACAACATGTTTTTAGCGCTTGCACAAGCGGCTTATGATAAGAAAGGTCATGATATTGAAATACTTGATTTGGAAGGTGTTTCTATGTTAGGCGATTATTTTATGATTGTAAGCGCCAATAATATTAAACAATCTCAAAGTATTGCAGATGAAATTGAGGATATAGCAGCAGAACAAGGTATGACGGTCCTCCATCGTGAAGGATATCGCGAAGGTGAATGGGTATTATTGGACTTTGGCGATATTATTTGTCACGTGTTTGGTAACGATGAAATTCGTGAATTTTATGGACTAGAAGCCTTATGGAACGATGCTGGACGTGTTCCTTTTGAAGGAGAATAATCTATGGCTAGCGAATTATTGGAAAATACCATTGCTACACTGCGTGTTCTACGCACTAGTGATCATGGCGCTTTCCTTGATGGTCAAACGGGAAATACAAATGATGATATTTTGCTCCATAAGGAACAACAAACTTCACCAGTTGCTATCGGTGATGATGTAGAGGTATTTCTATATCGTGACCCTAAGGGACGTTTGACTGCCTCCATGCGATTGCCTGCTATGAAGGTCGGTCAAATTGGTTATGTTGAGGTTATTAATGTAACTAATTTTGGTTGTTTCGTTGAGGTTGGTACTGAGCGGGGGATTTTTATGCCTCACGCTGAAATGCGTGGCAGACCTCAAGTAGGGGAAAAGGTATGGGTAAAATTATATACCGATAAATCTGGTCGTATGGCCGTTTCTATGGACGTTGATGATGAGATGAGACGCGCCTCTAAAGCTGCTACCGATGCTGTTGTAGGACAACAAGTAAGTGGTGCTATTTACAATTTGACTAGTGATGGAGCCTTTTTTATTACCCCTGAGCGATGGATTGCTTTTTTGCATCGTTCAGAAATGACACGCAAATTAAATGTTGGAGAAATGGTAGAGGCTCGTGTTACGTTCAAACGCGAAGATGGTCGTATTAATGTGTCAATGCGTCCTATCAAAGAAAAAGCATTAATTTCTGATGGTCAGATTATAATGGAATACCTATTACAACGAGGCGGTAAAATGCCTTATAGTGATGAATCATCAGCCATGTTGATTAAGGATAAATTTAACATCAGCAAGGCTGCTTTTAAACGAGCATTAGGTCATTTAATGAAATCCCGCCTTGTAGTACAAGAAGATGGTTGGACATTGTTGACAGAAACTGGTAAACAATGGACCCCAAATTCACAAGAGGTCTAAACTATGAAGATTATTGTAGTAGGTGCTGGTAAGGTTGGGTATTCCTTGTGTGAAAGACTGGTGCAAGATGATCATGACGTATATCTTATAGATCGTTCACAGGAGCGTATCCATAATCTTGAAAATACATTGGATGTTAGTTTAGTATGCGGTAATGGTAGCGATATTCAGTTATTGAATGAAATTGACTTATCTGATGTGGGGATGTTTATCTCAGTTACCGATTCAGATGAAGTTAATATGTTGTCTTGCGCGGTAGCTAAAATAGCAGGTGTTCCATCTACTGTAGCTCGTGTGAGGGATACAAATATCGTTGATCATATGGACGATCATATGAAAGAACGATTAGGTGTTGATTTATTCATTAATCCAGAGATGGTTACGGCGCAAGAATTACTTCATATTATTGAAACACCATCCGCTTTGGACGTAGAAGAATTTGGTCAAGGCGCTGTACGTTTAATGGAATTTAAAATTAATAGTACATTCCCGCTCGTAAATAAACCTTTAAAAAGAGTTGACTTTTTCCAGAAGGTGTGTTATTGGTTGGCATTTTTACGATTAGGTGAAATGATTATACCTCATGGTGAAAGCATACTATTACCTAATGACAGTGTTTTCTTTTTAGGTTTAAAAGATGGTATTAATGAAGTAGAACAAGAATGGTTTTCTAATCATGCAACCTTCCATAAACGGGCTGTTATTGTAGGCGCTGGTTTATTAGGTCGTAATCTAGCTATCTTATTGGAAAAAGCAGGATTTACTGTTAAGGTTATTGAGAAGGATATTGAGCGTTGTGAAGCCTTGGCTGCACAAGTGGATAAAACCATTGTCATCAATGGGGATGGTACGGATTTTGATTTATTAGAAGCCGAAGAAGTAGCCGATAATGATGTTATTATCGTTTTAACAGATGATGATAAATTAAATCTTTTAGTTGCTTTAGTAGGGAAACATATGGGCATACCTAAAACCGTTGTTCGTGTGGGACGTCCTGAATATATTATGCTTATGGAACAAGTCGGTATAGATATTGTATTTTCACCACGTCTAATGACTGCAGGACAAATATTACGATTTGTTCGAAGTGGAGAAGGTGTTGTCTCCATATCTACTTTTGAAGGTGGCAAGGCTGAATCTATAGAGATTCTTATTACAGAACAATCTCCCGTAGCAGGTAAACAACTAAAAGATATTCGGCTACCTGGTAAAGCCTTAGTTGGTGTTATACTCCGCGGTGATGACGCGATTGTTCCACGGGGGAATACAGAGCTGTTAGTGGGGGATCATATTGTACTATTCTCATTGCCTGAATCTGTTACTAAATTATTGAATTATTTAACATAGGGGTTATATGCGTATACAGATTGTCATGTCCTTGGTAGGCAAATTACTCTATATTTTTGGAGCTTTTCTTGTTATACCATTTATATATAGTATTCTATTTGAAACTGCATATTGGTCCTTTTGTATTACAGCTATATTATCCATACTGCTCGGTGGTCTACTAGTACTTGGTGGAAATAAGAGTAAAACCTTTAGCTTGAGAGATGGCTTCTTAGTGGTTAGCTCAACATGGATTTTAACAATGTTATTGGGGGCGTTTCCCTTTATTATATCTGGTGTATTAGTTAACCCGATGGACGCGCTGTTTGAATCTATGTCAGGTATTACCGCTACTGGTGCTACAGTTATTTCTGATGTTGATAGCATACCAAAGTCTTTCATACTGTGGCGTGGATTAATGCATTGGATTGGCGGTATGGGAATCATTGTGTTGATTCTATCATTCTTACGTAATCTTGGTGCTGATGCTGCGCATTTTTTCAATGCTGAGGCATCTGTGCCAAAACCAGGTGTAGTGTTACCACGGATTCAATCTATAGCATCGAAATTATGGACATTGTACGTAATATTTACAATCATCTGTTTTATCATGCTCTGTTTAGGTGGTATTGATCCTTTTGATGCATTGAATTATGCATTTTCTATTATTGCTACTGGTGGATTGACACCAACTACTGCAGGTACTTTTTTATATAGTCAAAATACATATATATGTGTTGTATTTATACTGTTTATGGTCATTGCAGGCGGTAATTTTGCCGTATATTATAATGTAATTCAAAAAGGATTCTCAGCGTTATTCTCTGATTTTGAAACGCGTATGTATTGGCTTGTATTAGTTATTGGTATTCTTATCACCTTTATATCCTTATATTTTTCAATCTAATTCTATGGATATAGGACAAGTTTTTCAAGATGCAGCCTTTACCTTAGTATCAATACAAACGGGCAGTGGTTTTGCCGTATCTGATTACGATTTATGGCCTGCTGCGGCTCAAATGATGTTATTTATAGCTAGTTTTTTTGGAGGGTGTAGTGGATCTACGACCGGTGGCGTTAAGATTATTCGTCTCATTATATTAATTAAGAGTAGTATCATTTATTTGAGAAAAAGCCATACATCCAGATATGGTTCAAGTTGTACGAATCAATGGAAAGCCATTACCAGATAAATGGGTGCATATGACGCAACAATTTATATTTCTATATTTAATGATTTATGTTATATCCGTATTTCTTATGACATGTTTTGGTTTATCTACAGGTGATGCACTCCAAATAGTCACCGCATTCCAAAGTAATGTAGGTTTAGCCTTTGGTGGTTATGGACCAACTGATTCTTTTGCATTATTGCCATTAGGTGCAAAAGGTGTGGCTATTGTAGATATGCTATTAGGTCGTTTGGAATTATTTACGATTCTAGTTATGCTTCATCCACAATTCTGGGAAGGGTATTTTTATTAAAAAAAGATACTACAAAACGATATAGAATTTTATAGAAGTTTATATTGTATACTGCATTAGTTATGGGGGAGGGATTGTATAATGGAAATAATAAAACGCCCATTAGGCTTGTATAAGGCAAATTGTTATGTATTAAAAAAAGACAATCAATCTCTCATAATTGACCCTGGATTTCATAGTAAACATATAATTGAGATGGTAGGAGATTCTAAACCAATTGCGGTTTTATTAACACATGGTCATTGTGACCATGTGTCGGCTCTTGATGATATTTGTGGACATTATAATATACCTGCATATCTACATGATGGAGATCATGAATTATTGCAATTGATTCGTCGTCGACCAAGTGTATACAAGAAAAAAATGTTCACCCAATGTATTCCTTTGCAAGAAGGTATACTAAATATCGGACCATTTCATATACGGGTGTATCATACACCGGGTCATAGTGCGGGTTCAGTATGTTTTGAAATAGAAGGTCATCTATTTACAGGTGACACTATTTTTAAACAAAATGTGGGGAATAGTGATAACTATAATGGCAATGCTGAAGCTTTACGTAAAAGCTTATGTAAAATACTGGAGTTAGATGATGCATTATTAGTAGAGCCTGGACATAGGGAGAGCACTATTTTGGGAGATGAAAAAAACTTCATTAAGAATTTACACATATAGTGTTGACAAAAACTCTGATAACAGATATACTAAGCAAGTACTTTGGATACGGCCCCGTGGTGTAGCGGTTAACATGTCGCCCTGTCACGGCGAAGATCGTCAGTTCAAATCTGATCGGGGTCGCCATTCATGCCTCGGTAGCTCAGTCGGTAGAGCAACGGACTGAAAATCCGTGTGTCGACAGTTCGATTCTGTCCTGAGGCACCATGTACATGCGGGAATAGCTCAGCGGTAGAGCACCGCCTTGCCAAGGCGGGGGTCGCGAGTTCGAATCTCGTTTCCCGCTCCACTAATTTTATATGGCGGCATAGCCAAGCGGTAAGGCAGAGGTCTGCAAAACCTTTATTCCCCAGTTCGATTCTGGGTGCCGCCTCCACAAAATCGTTACCCATGCCGGGGTGGCGGAACAGGCAGACGCAACGGACTTAAAATCCGTCGGTTAGAAATAACCGTACCGGTTCGATTCCGGTCCTCGGCACCATTAGACTAACTTCGGTTAGTCTTTTTTTGTATATAATTTTAACTGTATTTACGAGTGGGTATATAACGTGAGTAAACCGAATCTGTTGATTAGTGAATGTCTTTGCGGTGTTTGTTGCCGTTATGATGGTGACCATAACAAAAATAGACTGTTTGGAAGAACTTAAGAGCCTCTATAACCTTATACCAGTATGTCCTGAGGTACTGGGTGGGCTTTTTAACACCAAGACCCCCAGCGGAGCGGATAGGTGATCGAGTCCAAACGAGAAATGGTATAGATGTTACAGAACAATTTAAACGGGGTGCAGAATTAGCTTTAGCAATTGCTATAGATAAAAATTGTTTGTGTGCTTTACTAAAGGCTAAGAGTCCAAGCTGTGGATATGGTGAAATATATGATGGTACATTTACTAGAACCCTCGTAAATGGGGTTGGTGTCACGTCTGAGCTTTTTATTACAACATAATATACAAATCTATACAGAAAAGAATGTACAGGACCTTATAGTACAATAGCGACGATTGATATGTATCAATCGTCGCTATTGTTGTATTAGTGTATGTTATTGACCCTGCATTAACTGGGTCATTTGTTAATGGCTGTTCACCCTAATAGTGTTGTTAAATTGTGTAAATTAAATCGATAAGCACTATTACTAAAGTCTCTTGTTTTTATCGTAACGACTGTTTGGTGCATGCATGAGACCAACTAATGTATCGTATAATAAATCATTTGTGAAATATTGATGTTCATGACTATCGAGTGCTGATACCGTTTGAGGATATGCTGCACGATATTGAGGCGATAAGTACATCCAGAATGGAATGTGAGTCATCACAAAATCAAAGGTGTCTGGATTGTGGGACTTGTCAACGCTTTCACCATGATCAGAGAAATAAACCATAGCTTGAAGATTTAAATTATCTTTACCATAGGTGTAGATTTGTTGTAACAACCAATCTGTATAGAGCTGACTATTAGCATAAGCCTCGATACCTTCAGGATTGGGACCTTTTTTCCATTTACTGAATTCATGCGGATAGCGGTCATTATAATAAATATGACTGCCCATAATATGAATTACGATAAAATTATTTTTACTTGGATCAGCTGTTTTTAACAATGGCAATAATGCTTCATCATATAAATCAGAGAAGCCATAGGATTCGTGAGCCCACTTTGTAGTATCCGCCGTTTTAGCCATCAAAGAAATAGCTGTATCGTATTCGCCAAATACGCCTTGGTTACTGAACCACGATGTGGTGTAACCTGCTTTTTTAGCTACATCCAAAATATTAGCAGAATCTAAGAATGGTCGGTCGTTATATTGATTGCGCTCTGAAAGGGCACGTTCTAAGGTTGGTACCGTTTGTACGTAGGAAGAGTACGCATGATTAAAGAAGATAAAATCTTTATTGTGATCGCGCATATCCTCTTGCCAAGGTGTGTCATCGTATTGGAATTTTGGATTATAGACCTTCATATAGTCACGGGAACTGGATTCGCCGATAACGAGAATGATAGTTCCAGGCGTTTTAGTAGGTGTCGTATCCTTTGTATCCAAATTGAATGAATCAAATACAAGATGGTGATTATCGTTGTATTGTTGCATTTCTTTAACATAATTACCAGCAGCCGTCCAATTGGCTACGATGCATGTTTGAGGAAATAAGAAGAATGGTACATATACGATAAATGCTACCATGGATGCGATGAGTACACCTAATCGCAAAGGACGTGTTGTATTAAAATCGACAACTCGTTTCATACCTAGGTTGCACCAATATAGGAAGAGTGTCCATAAAATGAGGCCTATGACGATAGCGATAAGGCCTGGAATACCAGCAGCATTTTTTAGGAATCCAAAGGATTCTTCAGGATTTGTCATGTATACGGCCAATAGGCTTGCTGGTGTTAAACAGTGCCAGGTGGTCATATAATAACCAATTTGTAATAATGGAATAAGACTAAGGAACGAAGAGAATAAAGCTAGTATAGCTGATGTTAATTTCTGTAGACGTCCCGTTTGGGTTACCAAATATTGGATACCTGAAAGCCCCATAAATAGAAGTAAGCCGAATAGAAAATCATTGGCAAACTCATAGAAATATAGAGGTTTTACATAAGACCAATGAAATAATAATGGAAATGTGAGTCCCCATAGTAAGCCTACTAAACCATATCCTAAGAACGCACGATGAAATACGGTACAACTCATAAAGTATTGGAATAAAAACATACCAACCATGGTCGGTACCGCAAGGATTGTAATATCCTCTACATCGAGTCCTAATGTGATAGGTTCATAAATAAAAAATAGTGCAATGTAGAGCACTATGCCTATAATGCCAAAACGCAAAATAGGATTTTGAATCAATGATTTCATTGATGACAACATAATGTATCCTTTCTAAAGGAGATTACAACAAATATATAATTTTCTTCACATTATAAGATAACAAAGAATACTAAAAAATACAATTATATATGGTGAACGTAGAAGAAATTTTCGATTTACGATATAATTATATAGTTATGAAATAGTATCGTTAAGGAATGGGGATTCATGGGGGACTATAATTATAAATTGGATGTATTCGAGGGACCTCTCGATTTACTTTTACATTTAATTGAAAAACATAAAATTGAAATCACGGATATCCCAATCGTTGAAATCACAAGCCAGTATTTAGAATACCTAGATAATTGGAATCATTTTGATATCCATTATAGTAGTGAATTCCTTGTAATGGCATCTACATTATTACAAATTAAGTCCCGTATGCTATTACCTAAGGTTGAACCGGAACCAGATGAAAGCGAAGATCCACGAGATGAATTAGTGGCTAAGTTAGTAGAGTTTAAAAAGATAAAAGATTTTACTCAGCTATTAATGGAAAAAGCATCGGTTGAGTCGAATGTGTTTAGTCGTCCCTGAGGAAACGAGTGTATTAGGTTTAGATAGTTATTATAATTTAGAACTATCTAAATTATATGATATTTTCTATTCTGTATTACATAAGACCGTTGAATCTGAAGATGAACAACAGGTTCGTCAAGTAACTGTTGAGAAAGATGCATATAGCTTAGAGGATATAATCGTATCCTTAGCGAGTCGTGCAAGGCGTGGTGAACGATTGGCGTTTCGTGAGCTACTTGTTGCTATAGAATCTAAAAGTGGTATGGTAACTATATTCATGGCTGTACTAGAACTTTTAAAACAACAAGAATTAGTCATGTTTTACGAAAATGATGATATTATTTTTACCGCACCTATCATTGGTGAACGAGATGTACAAGTAGAGGAGGAGTAGCATGGGTATATCAGATTTAGAAGCTGTATTGTTTTTCTGCAGCTAAACCTATTTCTATTGATGTCATTCAAGATATATTTAAGCTTTCAAAACAAGATAGCTTGACATTGATAGATCACTTAGCATCTGATTTAGAATCCCATAAACGCGGTATCCGCGTGCGAATCTCTGCTGCTGGTGTGGAACTGGTAAGTGCACCAGAATCGGCTATGTATATTGGTCATATACGTAAAAAAGAGGATAAATTATCTAATGCAGCTATGGAAACACTAGCAGTTATTGCATATAAACAACCAATTACAAAAGCTGAAATTGAAGAGGTACGCGGTGTTAATAGCGACAAGGTAATTAAACAATTATTGTCTCGCTCATTAATTGCTGAGTTGGGTCATAAGGATACGGTAGGTCGCCCTATTCTGTATGGCACAACTGATGAATTTCTGCGAAGTACAGGTGTTACTTCAATTGATGATTTGCACAAAGAGCTAGATACTGCAGAGTCTGATATGTCAGGTGTATCAATAGACAGTGTGAAAGGTGAAAGCTTAATAGAATCTCCTAATGAGGATGGAACAGAGAACATATAGAAAAGGATATAATATGGAACGATTACAAAAATTTATCGCCAGCTGTGGTGTAGCTTCTCGTCGTAAGGCAGAAGAATTAATTGCGTCTGGTAAGGTACGTGTCAATGGACGTAAAGTGACGGAACTGGGTGTTAAGGTTGATCCGATGAAAGATAAGGTCATGGTTGATGGACAATTATTAGCCGTGGAAAAACCTGTGTATTATTTAATGAATAAACCGAAGGGTGTTATTACATCTGTTACAGACCCACAAGGACGAGAAACTGTAATGGATTATATTAAAAATGAAAAACGCCGTATCTATCCAATTGGACGACTTGATTTACATACGGAAGGTTTATTGCTTTTAACAAATGATGGAGAATTAGCTCAGAATCTTACACATCCATCTAAAGGCGTTGAAAAGACATATGAAGTTCGTATTAAGGGGCGTGTAAATGATACAGATTTACAGGTTATCGCCGATGGTGTGCCTCTTGAAGATGGTGTGACAGCACCTGCTACACTTGTAGATTTAGGATTTGATGACCACAATGGGGTTCACGAAGTAGAAATTACTATTCATGAAGGTCGTAATCGACAAGTACGTCGTATGTTTGAACATTTTGGTTACCGAATTCATAATTTAAAACGTATTGCTTATGGTGGTTTAACATTAAGTGGTGTTAAGCGCGGTGGTGTTCGTCAATTGACACAACGTGAAGTAAGTGCACTTAAAGCGCTAGGAGCTTCTAAATGAAGCGCGTCGTTGTAATCGGAGGTGGTGCAGCAGGGCTAATGGCTGCTGTCATTGCTGGTCGAGAAGGGGCAAAGGTAACGCTTCTCGAAAAAATGAACTATGTTGGTAAAAAGATGGGCATTACCGGCAAAGGACGCTGCAATATTACGAATGCTTGTGATATGTCTGATTTTATTAAATACACCGGGCAATGGTAAGTTTTTATATGGTGCTTACGAGCGCTTTACCAATGAAGATTTGTTGCAGTTATTACACGACGCTGGTTTAGAAACCAAGGTAGAGCGAGGCGGCCGCGTATTTCCAGCTTCAGATTCCGCTCTGGATGTGCGAAATACCTTTATGAAGCTTATGAAACACTATGGTGTAGATGTTCATCTTGAGGAACCAGTTAAGAAACTTTTGGTTGATGATGGTGTTGTCACCGGTGTTGTGACAGACAAAGAAACCTATCACGCTGATGCCGTGGTTATTGCTACGGGAGGTAAATCATATCCTGCTACCGGTTCTACTGGTGATGGATATATTTTGGCGGCTCAAGTAGGCCATAAGATTACCGATATCCGTCCATCTTTGGTACCGATTGTAACGGAAGAGTCTTGGGTAAAAGATTTAATGGGGCTTAGCCTACGGAATGTTGAATTGTCTGTAGTTGCTAAGAATAAGGTACAAGCCAAGATGTTTGGGGAAATGATGTTTACCCATTTTGGCATTACCGGTCCTATCGTTTTATCCCTTAGTCATACGGTGGGAAAATTGATGCGTAAAAAAAATATCGGCACTATAGGTTTAGATATCAATTTAAAACCTGCATTATCTCCAGAGACATTAGATAAACGATTACAAAAAGATTTTGATCTCTATTCTAAGAAACAATTAATTAATGGGATGAAAGATTTGTTACCAAGTCGATTGATACCATTAATTATTGAATTGGCCGGTATTGATCCACAAAAACCGATTAATCAGATTTCAAAGGAAGAACGACAACAAATCGGTTATATGTTGCAACATATGCCTCTTACGGTGAAAGGATTACGTCCTGTAGAGGAGGCAATTGTTACTGCTGGTGGCATTTCTCTTAAAGAATTTAATCCTAAAACTATGGAATCTAAGTTAGTTAAAGGTTTATATGGTGCAGGTGAAGTATTGGATATTGATGCTTTTACAGGTGGATATAATCTACAGGCTGCCTTTTCTACAGGATATGTAGCAGCTATGCATATAACTCACCCTGAAGCGTTTTAATAGAGACATTTTACGCTGTATGATTGAATAGTATATTTTATATAAATTGTGAAAGTGATACAGGGACTTATGAATACACATAAAATTGCCGTTGCTGTTGACGGCCCAGCAGGCGCTGGAAAAATCATCTATTTCTAAAAATAGTGGCAAAAAAACTGGGGTATCTTTATATCGATACAGGTGCTATGTACCGTTCTGTTACATGGGCTGTATTGCATAATCATATTGATGTAAATAATCAAAAGGCAGTGGAAGCATTATTACCAGAATTAGATCTTACTATGGAGGCCAGTGATGATTCATGTAAGGTTTTTATTGCTGGTCAAGATGTGACTGATTTTATCAGAACGCCACAAGTGAACAATGCTGTATCTATAGTGGCTTCATATAAAGGGGTGCGTCAATATTTGGTTGAACGACAACGACTTATGGCAGAAGCTGGTGGCGTTATATTGGATGGACGTGATATCGGTTCCGTTGTATTACCTAATGCGGAATTAAAAATATATCTAACCGCTTCTGTAGAGGCTCGTGCTATGCGCCGTTACTTAGAAGTGAAGGGTACAGTTAACGAACAACCTTTAGAGGATATTAAAGACAGTGTTATGCAACGTGATGATATGGATAAGAATCGAAAGGAATCTCCATTGATTCAGGTAGAGGATGCTGTATTGGTCGATTCTAGCGAAATGACGTTTGATGAAACTGTAGAACATATATTACATCTAGTACAGGAGCGAATCTAAATGAACAAATTTTCTACATGGCTTTGGCGAACTGCCTTTTGGTTGCGCTATAAAGTCGGCTATGGATTAAAGGTTTATGGTCGCGATAATTTCCCTATGGAAGGTCCGGTTATTGTGGTGCCAAATCATTTAAGTAATAACGATCCACCTATTTGCGGCTATGCATTGCCTAGGCACGTACACTTTATGGCAAAACAGGAATTATTTGTAAATCCAATTTCAAGATTTTTTTGTACCTGGCTTGGTGCATTCCCTTTAAACCGTGGTGCTATAGATAAAATAGCAATTCGTCATGCTTTAGGACTATTAAAGAATAATAAAGTATTAGGAATTTTTGCAGAAGGTAATCGTCAAAAGAATGGAAAATTAGGACGCTTTCACGATGGGGCCGCATCCATTGCGTTGCGTACAGGAATAGGTATTACCCCAGTTGCCATTATCGGTTCACATAATATGAAGAGAAACCAAGTTGCTTGCATCATTGGTAAACAGGTACCTGTTAGTAAAGCTAAACCGACACCTGAGGCTATTAAAGAGGTTAATGATCGCGTAAAGGGTGAAATTCAACGCATGATTGATTCCTATCATGAAAATCGCATAGAGGAGACGTTATGGAAATAATTTTAGCTGAAAATCATGGCTTTTGTTATGGCGTAAAACGAGCTGTTGAAATGGCCAATGAAGCTGCTGATAGCGATGGTAAAAGCTATACATTGGGGCCTATCATTCACAACCCACAAGTAGTTGGTCGTTTAGAGAGTAAAGGTGTTAGCCCGATTCAAGAGGTGTCGGATATTGATGAAGGAACGATGATTATTCGGTCTCATGGTGTGGGCCCTGCAATTTACGAAGAAGCAGAAGAGAAAGGCTTAAACATTTTGGATGCCACTTGTCCACATGTGAAAAAAGCTCAACAAGATGCAAAATCTGTTATCGAAGATGGTATGACACTGGTTATATTGGGTGAAAAACCATCCTGAGGTTAAAAGCATTAATTTATGGGCGAATAACAAAGGAATAATCATCGAAGATGAAGAATCCGCCAAAAATCTACAAGTTGTTGAAAAAATGGGTGTAGTTGTTCAAACGACCTTTTCACAATTCAAATTTAACAGTATAATAGAGATATTAGAGAAAAAATCTAAGAATCTTAAGATTTTCAAAACGATATGCAATGCAACTCAGGAGCGTCAGAATTCTGCCGTTGAATTAGCTCGTAACGTAGATCTTATGATTGTGATAGGTGGTAAGAACAGCGGCAATACGAATCGATTGGCAGAGGTTTGTCGAGACGTTGGATGTACAACATATCACATTGAAACTTCTACTGAATTACAACTGGAATGGTTTAACCGAGTACAGACGGTAGGAGTAACAGCAGGAGCATCGACTCCCGACTGGATTATTAAGGAGGTCATTGAGACAATGAAAGATTTTGCAGAATTATTAGCAGCAGAAGGTCAAGAAGAATTTAAGAAAGGAAACGTTGTAGAAGGTCAAGTAGTACAAGTTGAAGATGAACGCGCATGGGTATCTTTTGGCTACAAAACTGAAGCAATTTTGAATAGAACTGAAATTTCTTATCCAGCACCAAACTCTGCCAAAGATGTGTTGAAAAATGGTGATGAAATTAAAGCAGTTATCATGAACCACATCAAAGAAGATAATCCTATTTATCTTTCCATGACTCGTTTGGCTAAAGATGAAGATTGGCAATATGTTATCGAAGCTCAAGAAAAAGACGAACCTATCGTATGTAAAGGTATCGATGCTATCCCAGCTGGCTTGGTGGTAACAGTAAAAATCCCTTCGTGGTTTCATTCCATTGTCCCAAGGTGATGTGCATTTCGTAAAATCTTTGGACAACTTGGTTGGTACTGAATTCGAAGCAAAAGTTCTTGAAATCGACGAAAAGAAAAAAACCGTTTGGTTCTTTTCCCGCCGTGCAGTACTTGAAGTGGAACGTCAAGCAAAAATTAGCTGAAGCATTGAAAAAAATATCAACGTTGGTGAAAAACTATAAAAGGTATCGTTCGTAAAAATCATGCCTTATGGTGCATTCGTAGATATCGGTGGTATTGAAGGTTTACTTCATATTTCCGACATTTCTTGGCAAAAAAATTTAAAAAAGTGGAAGATGTTCTTTCCGTTGGCCAAGAAATCGAAGTTAAATTACAATCCTTCGACCCTGAAAGCAACAAATTATCCTTGTCCTTAAAAGCTTTAACTAAGAGCCCATGGGATGTTGCTGAAGAAACTTTACACGTTGGTGATGTAATCACTGGTAAAGTTGTTCGTTTGGTAGCTTATGGTGCATTTGTAGCTGTTAACGATGATATTCAAGGTTTACTTCACATTTCTCAAATTACAAAACAACGTAATGCGAAAGTTGAAGATTACTTGAACCGTGGTCAAGAAGTTGAAGTTAAAATCATTTCTCTTAACAAAGATGAAAAGAAATTGGGCTTGGCTTTGACTGAGTTGATGGAAGCAAAAGAAACAGAAGAAGACGCTGAATAATTCAGAATCTTTTAATGAGGCTAATCAAGGTTTTCCTTGATTAGCCTTTTTGCGTACATTCCCTTTAATATGATAAAATGAAGTGATGTATATAGATAATAAAAGAGGTGAAAGTATGGCAAAACCATTAGTGGCCGTAGTTGGTCGTCCAAATGTAGGTAAATCTACATTATTTAATGCCATTGTTAATAAACGAATTTCTATCGTCGAGGATATACCTGGCGTTACACGAGATAGAATTTACTTCGATGCAGAATGGCTTAATCGTGAGTTTACAATGATTGATACAGGTGGTATCGAGTTTGTAACAGAGAACAGCCATGTTATTCCTAAAATGATGCGTTTACAAGCTGAACTCGCTATTGAAGAAGCTGATGTAATCCTCTTTGTAGTTGATGGCAAGCAAGGTATTGTACCGGCTGATGAAGAAGTGGCCAATATTTTACGTACTAGTGGAAAACCAGTAGTCCTTGTAGTGAATAAAATTGACAGTGTAAATCAAGAACCTAATATTTATGAGTTTTATAATTTGGGACTTGGTGATCCAATTGGCATTTCTGCAAAGAATTTAATGAATCTAGGTGATTTATTAGATGATACGGTTAAACATTTCCCACCGGTAGGAACTAATGTAGATGAGGAAGATACCATTCATGTGGCTATCATTGGTCGTCCTAATGTAGGTAAATCATCATTGACCAATGCACTGTTAGGTCAAGATCGCGTTATCGTTTCCGATGTAGCTGGCACTACTCGTGATTCTATTGATACGCATTGGACACATGGTGATCAAAAATTTGTACTTATCGACACAGCGGGGATGAGACGTAAATCCAAGATTGATGAAGCTGTTGAACGATACAGTATTGTTCGTTCTCTTCGTTCCGTTGATCGCTCTGATATTGTTGTACTTGTATTAGATGGCGTTGATGGCGTTACAGAACAAGATAAAAAAATTGCTGGTTATGCATATGAAGCCGGTAAGGGTGTTATCATTGTAGTAAATAAATGGGACCTTGTAGAAAAAGATGATAAAACTACATTGAGATATACTGAAGACATTTATGATGAATTAGGATTCTTGCAATTTGCACCAATTCTATTTGCTTCCGCATTGACAAAACAACGTATTCATCGTTTAGCTGATATGCTTAAATTCGTATCAGAACAACAATATCGTCGTGTTTCTACTGGTACATTAAATCAATTACTACAAGATGCTCAAACTGTAAATCCAGTTCCATCCCGTAATGGTAGAATTCCTAAAATTTATTATATGACACAAGCCAGTGTTAAACCTCCAACATTTATCCTATTTGTAAATGAACCCGAATTAATTCATTTCTCGTATATGCGCTTTTTGGAAAATCGTTTACGTGAAAGTTTTGGTTTCGAAGGTACTCCAATTCGATTAATCCTTCGCGGTAAAAAACGTGAAGATGAAGAGTAATACGTACAAAGGGTAAGGGTGAAAGTTGTGAATGATTTTATGCCTATTATAGGGTATGCGTTATTAGCCTATGTAATCGGTTCAATTCCTAGCGGACTCATTATTGGTAAATTATTTTTCAATACAGACGTCCGTCTATATGGATCCAAAAATATAGGTGCTACAAATACATATCGTGTTATTGGTTTAAAGGCAGCGCTTCCTGTATTTTTCTGTGATGCATTAAAGGGTGCCATTGGGGTATTTTTGTTTTCCCATTTAAATCCCATGTACATGATTCTAGGTGGCATTTTGGCCATGGTTGGACACAATTGGTCCGTATTTCTTGGCTTTAAAGGTGGCCGTGGCGTTGCAACTGGTTTAGGCGTTCTCATTGCATTATCTCCAATAGTTGCAGTTATTTGTTTTGCTATTTGGGGCATCATTGTATATTTCACTAAATTAGTCTCTCTAGGTTCTATAATAGCGGCTGCGCTTGTTCCTGTATTGATGTATGTAATGGGTGAATCCTGGTGGTTTGTAGGATTTGGTGCGCTAGCTGCATTGTTTGTTATCATACGTCATCGAGAAAATATTTCTCGTTTACTAGCTGGTAAAGAATTAAAGGTAGAACGCGTTAAAAAAGGAGAGTAATATGAAAGTTTGCATCGTCGGATCTGGTAGTTGGGGGACAGCTCTTGCTATTAAATCTGTAGTGGCCGGAAATGATACAACCTTATATTGCAGACGTTCAGAGTTTAAGGATGAACTTATTAAGTACAGGGAAAATAAGTCATATTTAGCTGGTGTTATATTGCCTGATGAACTCATCATTAGTTCTGATTTACAAACATCTATTGAGCAGGCTGATATTGTATTGATTGTTACACCATCTATTCATGTGCGCACAGCTTTACAGAATTTAAAAAGATATGCTCACAAAGATCAAATATACGTGTTATGCTCTAAAGGTGTAGAACGGGAAAGTGGTAAGTTATTGACTACAGTCATGAAGGAGGAATTATCCTCTGTCGGATGCCATTTAACTGTTTTATCCGGTCCTAATCACGCTGAGGAAATTGGTAGAAACTTACCTGCTGCAGCCGTAGTAGGTACGACATCTATGGACATAGGTAAAAAGGTACAACAGGCATTACACAGCAAAGAATTTCGTATATATACGAGTGACGATTATATTGGTGTTGAATTAGCAGGGGCTACAAAAAATGTAATAGCCTTGGCTGCTGGTATCGTTGATGGATTATCTCTTGGAGATAATTGTAAGGCTTTATTACTAACTCGTGGTCTACATGAAATGACTCGATTTGGTTTAGCTCTCGGTGCAAGAAAAGAAACTTATGCAGGCTTAGCTGGTATGGGGGATTTAATTGCTACTTGTATGAGCCAGCATAGTCGTAACCGTGCTGCAGGACAACAGCTAGCAGATGGTAAAACAATGGACTACATTATGAATCATACGAATATGGTGGTAGAAGGCTTTTTTGCAACATCTATTATTCGTGATATGGCCATAAAACACCATGTAGAAATGCCTATCACACAATCACTATATGAGGTATTATATAAAGAGAAGTCCCCTCAATTAGCATTGCAAGAATTGATGGGCCGAGATAGTAAAATCGAAGTATCATAATTGTAAAGATACTTTTATTTTAGGTATTTATATACTATAATTAATGAGTATAATCTAGTGAGGATTGTATGCGAATTATCGGAGGCACTGCAAAGGGCCATACTATAAAATCTCCAAAGGGGATGGATACACGTCCCACCTTGGATCGTGTTCGTGAAAGTATCTTCAACGTATTAGCGCATCGCGGTATATATGGTACTCGTGTATTAGATTTATTTTCTGGTACTGGTGCTGTTGCTATTGAAGCGCTCAGTCGTGGAGCTGAATCAGCGATTGCTGTTGATTATCGAACTGGTAAATTAATTCGAGAGAATGCGGAACATTGCCGTGTGTTGGATCGAATTCAAATCATACCTAAGAAACTTTCACAATTGAAACATTTTATAGGTGACCAGCAGTTCGATTATATTTTTTCTGATCCACCATATGAAAATGGCTTTATACAGGAGACTATTGATTTTGTTGTGGCTCATGATGCATTAGCTGATGATGGTGTTTTAGTCTTGGAACATCATAAAGATGAGGCTTTCACCATGCCACCAGAATGGGAATGTATAAAGGAACAAAAATTTGGTTACACCCTTGTTTCATATTTTGTGAAACATAGTGAAAGGAGTTAGACCCTTGCGGATAGGAGTTTGCCCAGGAAGTTTTGACCCCGTTACAAATGGTCACGTTGACATTTTTGAGCGCGGTAGTCGTCTCGTAGACAAGTTGATTATCGCTGTAAGTTCAAATCCTAATAAGAATTCATTGTTTACTATGGAAGAACGCGTTGAGATGATTCGCAATGCGGTTAAGCATATTCCTAATGTAGAAATCGACTGTACAGGTGGATTGCTCATCGATTATGTTAAATCCAAAAATGCAAGTATTATTATTCGTGGACTTAGAGCTCTTAGTGATTTTGAATATGAATTTCAACGTGCTCTATTTGCAAAATACTTAGATGATGATATTGAAACAGTGTTTATTATGACCAATAATAAATATTCTTTTGTAAGCTCAACAGGGATTCGTGAGTTAGCTAAATTTGGTGGTAAGTTAGATGGACTTGTTCCTGACGATGTAAAGGTAAAATTAGAAAAACGTTTTAACATCGATGGTAATAAATAATAGGAGTGAATTGTATGAAAACAGAAAAATTACTTGAAGATTTAGAGGTTCTTATTGAATCTAGCAGCCGTATTCCTATGACTACAAAACGCATGGTTGAAGAAGATGAAATTATGCGTATTATCGATGCAATTCAAGAATCTTTACCACTTGAGCTCGATGAATCTCGTCGTATTGTGGCCGAAAAAGATAAAGTATTGGCTGATGCTCAACGTCAAGCTGAAACATTAATCGATCAAGCCAAAGATTACATTGCTAAATTGACTGCTGAAAGTGAACTTGTTAAGCAAGCACAAGAACAAGCTAATCAAATTATCAATGCTGCAAACCAATCTTCTGAAGAATTAAAATCTAGCTCTATTCAATATGCTGGTGATGTATTGAAATATGTAGAAAACAATTTAGAAAAAACGTTGGAAAGCCTTCGTCAAAACCGCGAAAGCTTGCAACAAAGTGAACAAAAAACTGATAATCAATAATATATTGTAATCAGTACAGATAATGCTAATGATTGCAGAGAAAACCCCCGATAGGTATCTATCGGGGGTTTTGTTATTCCTCATACATAGGTGGTTTTTCTGGTTCAACAATCATTGTTTGATGAGTGTTAAAAATCACAAATCCTAAAGGTGATTTAGGTGGTTTTTTGATATTTTTTATATATGTATAGTCTACAGGAACCTTTGATGAATGACGGGCCTTGCTGAAATAGGCAGCATATTTTGCTACTTGTGAAATGAGCATATCATCAGGTTCATGATTCGTACGTAAAATAAGATGGGAACCTTGAATATCCTGTGTATGAAACCACAGATCATTTGGTTTTGCAAAACGATGAGTCAAGTATTCATTTTGCTGGTTATTTCGTCCGATATAAAGTTCGCCTTCTGGGATTTCAAGATGAATGTAATTCGATTTTCCCAATTTATAGGAGAGAGGTTTTTTAGATTTCTTAATAATGCCTGCATCCATACATTCATGGCGTATTTCTTCGAGTGATTCTCTAGTTGTGGCTAAAGATAAACTGTATAAGATTGTTCTATAATATTCTAATTTTATCGTACTTTGGTCTAGTTGGTATTGGCCACTAATAATCCGATTCTTTAATTTTGTATATAGTTTGTAATACCATTGTCCATTTTCCACAATGGTCAATTCTGGTTTTAAGGGAATTGTTATAGTTTCTGCTGATTCTGAAAGTAAATTTTGTACGTCAATAGATGATTGATAGTGAGCTTGTATATGACTATTAATCATCAAAAGATCACCATATAATTTATAGGTTTCCATCTTTTTAGTATCATCTAGTTCATCTTTAATCTTTTTGTGACGTAACTCTTCTTTTTTTATAGCATTAGCTATAATACGTTCCAATTCCTTGTCAGCCGTATGAATTGAACCAGTGTCAGCGATAGACTGTTCTATTGCTTTTGAGATGGTTGGATACGTTTCTATTAATGTACAATCCGTTTCCATTGGAAATGGCATATATTTTTTTACCATTTTCATTTTTTTATAGACATATAATTGATTAGCGTTTAATAATTTTTTTCTTTTTAAAGTTTCTAGAGCCCCTGATAATTTTTTTGAATTGCATCATCTGATAAGGCTTTTTAGTTCTTCGAGTGCCATCTAAATTAGATAATGTTAGAACATAATCTAATAGTGATTTACCAAATCCATTAAAGAGAGAGCGTATAGTATTAGTGACTGTACCAGATCCAAAGGATGTAAGAAGATTTAATATTTCTTCCTCATTAAAAATCTAGTAAAGATACACGATTAGAATTAGGTGGTAATTCATATGCCATCTTAGGACCTACTGAACGTTCTCTGTTCATTATTGGTGATACATGAATAATAGATTCTAAAATTATACCATTTTGTACAAAGATACAGTTAGAATATTTCCCCATAAGTTCTATATATATCGATGTTGATGTGATGGAACCATCCATTTCAAAGCTTATCAATATGGATACAGAGAATACGATCCCCGTTAATTTGCTCTACAGATGTAATACGGCTGCCCTCTATATGTTTGCGAAGAAACATGCATAATGAACTAGGTTCTTTGGGCAAATCTTGGATAGGTTTACATATATATATTGCGGGATTGGCCCCTACAGTTATCATCAGATTTACGTCTTGATTAGCATTACGTACTTTAAAAAGTAATGAGTGTTTATCTACTTGATAAAGTTTTTTTGTATTTGTCCACTCTGTAGGCTTTCATTTAATTCTCTTGCCAATACAGACATGGTTAATCCGTCTAAATTCATGGTGATCCTTTCATTTGGTAACTCACAATGTATAGTTTAGTATAACATAGATAATTAATAGATATCTTTAAAATTCGTGATACAATATATAAAAAGGAGGTTCTTCCATGAATAGCATGACGGGATTTGGGCGAGCAACTCAAATTGTAGATGGTTTACAATGTATCATAGAAATTAAATCTGTTAATTCTAGATTTTTAGATCTCAACATACGAAGTCCTAAACAAGTTAATTCTGTAGAGCATAGTATCCGTAAATGTATACAAAAAACCATACATCGAGGCAAAGTTGATGTGTTTGTAACATTGCAGGATGTAGCGGATAGAGAAAAACAGTTCATAATAAATAGTTCTTTAAAACATCAAATTCAAGACTTACTGGTATCAGAAGGATTTTATAGGGAGCCTCAAGAGGTACCTTTATCGGCAGTGATGGCCATATCCAATGATTGGGTACAAATCCAAGATTCTGAAGTTACAGAAGATGTACTTCAGTCCTTAGTTACTGATACTACAACTAATGCACTTAATGCATTAGTCAGTATGCGACAATCTGAGGGGATCCATATTCAACAAGATTTGTTACACCGGCTTTCACAAATGACAAATATTATAGAAGACATTAACAGTCATAAAGCCGATGCTGTTATTGCTTATAAAGAAAATTTGCGAACTAAAATGATGGACTATGTGGAAGGTCTTGATATTACTGCCAATGAAGATCGTTTACTACAAGAAGTTGCTATTATGGCTGACAAAACAGATATTACGGAAGAGATTGTCCGATTTAGGTCTCATGTGGTACAATTAACAAATACACTTAAGATGGATGAACCGATTGGTCGTAAGTTAGATTTTATCATTCAAGAGATGAATCGTGAGGTTAATACGATTGGCTCAAAAGCGATGGATATAACACTGACAGACCATGTGGTACAATTGAAATGTGAATTAGAAAAAGTTAGAGAACAAGTACAGAATATTGAGTAAGGAGGTCTATTCATGAGTATCCAATTACTAAACATTGGTTTTGGTAATATGGTTTCTGCTAATCGCGTTATCGCTATTATTAGTCCTGAATCTGCACCTATTAAACGCATGGTTCAAGATGCAAGAGATAAAAGTCTCCTCATAGATGCAACCTATGGACGTAAAACTCGGGCTGTGCTCGTTATGGATAGTGGGCAAATCGTTTTGTCAGCTATTCAACCTGAAACGGTGGCACATCGTATTGTGCAACACGAAGTCGATGAAGATACTGTAGAAGCTTAGGAGTTAATATGGCAGATCGAGGTTTATTAATTGTTATCTCCGGCCCATCTGGTGCAGGCAAGGGAACGATTTGTTCTAATATACGAGGTGAAATGCCTAATCTTGTATATTCTGTATCTATGACCACACGTGAACCTCGGGTTGGAGAAAAGGAAGGAACTAATTATTTCTTCCGCACAAAAGAAGAATTTGAATCATTATTGTCAGAAGATGCATTTTTAGAGTATGCTAAGGTATATGATAATTATTATGGCACCCCAAAACAACATGTGATGAATTTGTTGGATGAAGGGAAGAGTGTACTTCTTGAAATCGATATTCAAGGTGCTATGCAAGTTAAAGAGCGATTTAGTGATGCCGTATTTATTTATATTGTGCCACCGTCTTTAACCGAATTATCTGAACGTCTTCATAATCGAGGAACTGATGCAAAAGAGGTTATCGATAAGCGTTTATCATTGGCATGTTCTGAGTTAGCATTAGCTCATCGTTATGATTATATTGTGGTCAATGATGATTTAGAGGATGCGTCTTTAAAGGTTGCTTCTATATTGCGTGCTGAAGCTTGTAAAATCAGTCGTAATAAAGAGCAAATTCAATATATTTATAAGCAATATCAAGAGTCTAAGGAGAAGTGATAGTATGATGGTAAACCTCCATTGAAAGCATTGGAAAAACGTGTAGATAGTAAATATACATTGGTAACGCTAGCAGCTAAACGCGCTCGCGAGTTGACCGATGGTGAAGAATGTCTTGCTACAGATATTCATAATACAGATAAACCTGTATCTTTAGCATTCTATGAGATTGCTGAAGGTGAAGTAACATATAAACGCACTAAAGAAGGTATTAAATAATTTTACTCAAAATTCCTTGTACATTTTGTACAAGGAATTTTTAAAAGGAGAATTATGAAAGGGAAACATATTATCGTAGGTGTTTCAGCAGGTATTGCTGCATATAAAGCAATTGAAGTGGTAAGTCGTTTGCGAAAAGCTGGGGCAGAGGTCAAAGTGGTAATGACGAAAAATGCTACTCATATTGCGACACCTATGACATTTGGTGAAATTAGTGGTCATCCTGTAGCTGTTGATATGTGGGAAGAAATCCACGATTGGAATGTAGAACATATTGCTCTTGCAACCTGGGCTGATGCCTATATTGTGGTACCAGCCACAGCTAATGTAATTGGTAAAATACGAGCTGGTATTGCCGATGATATGCTCACTACAACAATTATGGCAACGCCAGCACCTAAATTTTTATGTCCTGCTATGAATACAGAGATGTTCAATAATCCTATTGTACAGAGAAATTTAAAGGATTTATCATCTTTGGGATACCATATTATGCAACCCGATGCTGGTTGGCTAGCTTGTGGCGTAACAGGTGTGGGTAGACTACCAGCACCAGAAGAGATTGTTAATTGGTTGACAGAAGAATTACATTCTCTAGATGGGACTGGTAAATTAGCTGGTAAGACTATTCTTGTTACAGCTGGTGGAACACAAGAAAATATTGACCCTGTTAGATATATAGGTAACAGATCTAGTGGAAAGATGGGATATGCCATTGCGGCTGCTGCTGTTAAGGAAAAGGCTCGCGTAATTCTAGTGAGTGCCCCTACATCATTAGAGATTCCTAAAGGTGTTGAGTATGTGCCTGTAGATTCTGCGGAATCTATGCAGGAGGCTGTTAATTCCTATTACGAATCAACAGATGTGGTGATAATGGCTGCGGCTGTTTCAGATTTTAGGGTGGCTAATAAAGCGCCTCAAAAAATCAAAAAAATGGAATCTATGACTTTAGATCTCGTAAAGAATCCGGATATACTTAAAGGACTGGGAGAGCATAAAACCCATCAATTACTGGTTGGTTTTGCTGCAGAAACAGAACATGTTGTCGATTACGGCATGGATAAAGTACGTCGCAAACCTTGATATGTTAGTAGCTAATGATGTAAGCAAATCAAATGCTGGATTTAATGTAGATACGAATGAAGGCTATTTTTTATATCCTAATAAAGAGCCTAAAATAATGCCAAATATGCAAAAATCAGAATTGGCTAGATACATTATTGGAGAAGTTATTGAATTGTTAGCTGTAAAATAGCTTATGTAATGTTGTCTATAGTTTGTAGGTGTAGTCGCATTACCATTGGCTATGGCATTTGCTATAGCTAGTGGTGTTACACTGCAAGCTGGTATATATACTGCTATTATTGATGAGCATAGCTAAACTAGGCAATGTGATTAGATATATATCAGCGCCTGTTATCATAAAGTGAATTAACTTGATTTTTCTACAAAAATGGTATACAATTTATATCGTAATTTAACTCATCAAGAGTAGTGGAGGGAAAGGCCCGTTGAAGCTACAGCAACCCTTTTTAAAAGAAGGTGCTAATTCCAACAGTCATGGACTGATAGATGGGTCTCCCTCATGAGAGACCATGAGGGATTTTTTTATTATAGGAGGCAAAAATGGCAGAAAAACATATGTTTTTTACTTCTGAATCCGTTACGGAAGGCCATCCAGATAAAATAGCTGACCAAATTTCTGATGCTGTTTTGGATGCGATTATTGAAAAAGATCCAAAGGCTCGTGTAGCTTGTGAAACACTTGTGACTACAGGTTTAGTCCATGTCGTAGGGGAAATCTCTACAAGCACATATGTTGATATTCCTCGTGTAGTACGTGATACAATTCGAGAAATTGGTTATACTCGTGCAAAATATGGTTTCGATTGTGACACTTGTGGTGTGTTAGTATCTATTGATGAACAATCTGCAGATATCGCTATGGGTGTAGACGAAGCATTAGAATCTAAAGATGGTAATAGCGAAATCAATGATAAAATTGGCGCTGGTGACCAAGGCATGATGTTTGGTTACGCAACAAATGAAACACCTGAATATATGCCTATGCCAATTTCTTTAGCACATCGTTTATCCCGTCGTTTAGCAGAAGTTCGTAAGAATGGCACATTAACATATCTTCGTCCAGATGGTAAAACACAAGTTACTGTAGAATATGTTGACAATCAACCTAAACGTATTGATACAATCGTTATTTCTACGCAACATAGCCCAGAAGTAACACAAGAGCAAATTAAAAATGATTTGAAACGCTATGTTACACTTATTACGTAACTAT